>Ga0213839_1000262_pt1 | contig 89982 bp, 98 predicted proteins | sample SWPATP21_FD_160075 | JGI IMG/M metagenome (GOLD analysis project Ga0213839, IMG submission 160075) | Coastal seawater microbial communities from Marineland, Florida, United States - SWPA TP2 #1 | ecosystem: Environmental > Aquatic > Marine > Coastal | place: USA: Florida | collected 2016-08-14
CAGAGTAAGTTACTGTTACCGATCCACAAGAATCAGTAGCAGTTGCGTTACCAGTTTGTGAAGGATCTATGCTGTCACCACATTCTACATCAACAGTAGCAGGAACAGTAATCACAGGATCAGTAGTGTCAATTACATTTATGATTTGATCTTGAGATACATCATTACCACAATCGTCAGTAGCAGTCCAAGTTCTAGTAATAGTTTGAGTATTACCACAAGTACCAGCTGCAACACTATCAGAGTAAGTTACTGTTACCGATCCACAAGAATCAGTAGCAGTTGCGTTACCAGTTTGTGAAGGATCTATGCTGTCACCACATTCTACATCAACAGTAGCAGGAACAGTAATCACAGGATCAGTAGTGTCAATTACATTTATGATTTGATCTTGAGATACATCATTACCACAATCGTCAGTAGCAGTCCAAGTTCTAGTAATAGTTTGAGTATTACCACAAGAACCAGCTGCAACACTATCAGAATAAGTTACAGTTACCGATCCACAAGAATCAGTAGCAGTTGCGTTACCAGTTTGTGAAGGATCTATGCTGTCACCACACTCTACATTAGCAGTAGCAGGAACAGTAATCACAGGATCAGTAGTGTCAATTACATTTATGATTTGATCTTGAGATACATCATTACCACAATCGTCAGTAGCAGTCCAAGTTCTAGTAATAGTTTGAGTATTACCACAAGTACCAGCTGCAACACTATCAGAATAAGTTACAGTTACCGATCCACAAGAATCAGTAGCAGTTGCGTTACCAGTTTGTGAAGGATCTATGCTGTCACCACATTCTACATTAGCAGTAGCAGGAACAGTAATCACAGGATCAGTAGTGTCAATTACGTTTATGATTTGATCTTGAGATATATCGTTACCACAAGAATCAGTAGCAGTCCAAGTTCTAGTAATAGTTTGAGTATTACCACAAGTACCAGCTGCAACACTATCAGAATAAGTTACAGTTACCGATCCACAAGAATCAGTAGCAGTTGCGTTACCAGTTTGAGAAGGATCTATGCTGTCACCACACTCTACATTAGCAGTAGCAGGAACAGTAAGCACAGGATCAGTAGTATCATTGATGTCTATAACTTGAACATCAGTTGCTTGTTGACCACAAATATCTGTAATAGTATAAGTTCTACTAACTTTTATTGGGCAAGAGCCTGTTGCAACATCTATATAAGTGATAGAGTCAACATTGTCTTCTGTAAAAGTTCCACCTTCAGCTAAGAATTGAGCTTCAGTTATAGTTGCAGTACTAGAACTAAAAGGTAAAGCAGTAAGATTACCATTTTGAATATCACTTGTAGAACAACCTTCAACAATTATATCATCTGGAGCTGAAATGGTTGGAGCTGTAGTATCTATTAAATTTACATTAAAAGTAGCAGTAGCTGAACAGTTAGAGTTCTCATCACTAACAATTACAGTATAAGTTCCATTATCTAAATTGGTTAAGTCTTGTGAGTCAGTATCAGGGTCTTCAGATCCGTTGTTGTCCCAATCATAGGTATAGTTTCCGGTTCCACCACTAACAGAAATATTAATACTTCCGTCATTACTATCGCTACATGAACTATGAACTAACTCTTCTAATGTTATTGAAATAGCATTGTATACTGTAACAGTTAAAGGAGTTCTTTCACTGTTTACACACATTTCATTAGGACCTTCAGAAACGTAGTAGGTAAATGTACCTGCTACACTTGTATCTGGTATTAATGACGTTTGACCTACAGTATTAGGATTATTATCTGGGTAAAATAATAATATATAATTAGGGTCAGTAGTTTGAGCTGTAAGTGGAGTAGCTGTTTCATTTAAACAATACACTTCATCATTAGTCGAAGGCGTTGTTGTTACACTGTTAGTTGCAATTGTAAATATATAATGACAACTTGGGTCTCCTGGAGGAATTGCATAGTAAGTTGTAGTTCCTAATGTTGCAGGGAACGGATTTGTACTAGTATATTCAGTTGTTGAACCAGTTACAGGGTAAGAATCATAAAATCTAGATCCAGGAGGGAATTCAGCTTCAATTTCAGAAACAGGTATTGAATTTCCTTCAAAACTACAATAGAAGAAATCTCTTTCTACTGTAACACCTGTACAATTATCATTAATATAATCTTGAGCGTCAATATCAATTTCAATTGGATCAGTATTTGGTTCTCCTTGACAATTTCCTTCTTGTTGATAACCTTGTATCAAAGGAAGAGAATAATCTGTTCCTGAAATCATACCTGTACCACTAATATAACCGCCAAGAATTACAATTTTTGGCTCACAATTGGCATTTACAAGTACCGAACAGTCTTCGGTTGCCTTGAGTTTAAAAGATAAATCAGCTAATAGGAGATCGATGTCAGCAGGGAATAAAGGTAAAAAGTTGATATCCCAAACAATAGAACCAGTAGCTCCTTCATTTGGATCATAATACGGAGTTCCTGCTGCAAATGCTGGTAAATAAGCGTTGTGCACAATACTTCCAGGTATAAATTCTGATGTAAAAGGAATCGGTATTACCAATCTTGCATCAAGAATAGGCTCTGTACCTTTATTTTTAATTTCAACTTTATATTCAATTTCATCTCCTGGTAATACTTGCATACCTGGAGTTGGAGCACTTCCGTTAATTGTAGTGTTTGATAAAACTCCTTCAGATTCAGGAATATAAGCATCAACAGACATTGCCATACTAAAAATGATATAAGTATCTTGTGTTGATCCGTATCTAAATTTAGTTGATGTTTGGCTGTTATCAATTAAAGATTTATCAGAGTTGTCTAAATCAAACATGCTAATATCTAAACCAGTATTGTTTACTAAGTTCGGATTTCTTGCATTACCTCCTGTTTGTATAGAGGAGTTAAAAAAGTTACTAGTACTATTACCAGAGTGACTTAAATCTACCCAATCATTATTGTTTGGGTTAGGGTTATTAACTTCATCGGCTTCAATAATTTCAAAATAATCGCCAGAAATACCTCTATCACCTTCACCAGCCATTAAACCTAATTTAATATTTACTGGACCAGATTGAACAGCATTAAATCCTGATACAGGTAGCTCATAATTTGTTGTAGTGTTTCCTTGAACGTAAGCATAACCATCAAAAACAGTTACATCTCTCCAGTTCATTTTTGAGTTTTCATAAACTACAATCATTCCCCAACCACCATAATATCCTGTGCTACCTCCATTACCTTCAGAAACAGCTATATCAGCAACAAAGTATTCACCAAGTCCGTTAGATCTAACTTGGTCAGTTACTTCTATATAACCAGCATACATACCATTATTTCCAGGATACCTAATATCATTTTGGTTAGCTACAAGTGTTTGGTAACTAGAGTCGTTAGGACCTTTTAGCTTAATTGTACGTTTTTGTAAATTAGTTAAATCATCATCATCACCTCTACCAGTCCAATACAAACCTGCATAAATAATATTGGAACAGTCTGGGTTAGCACCATTTTCTGTTGAAAAGGTTAACGTTGCAGAAGATGAGTTTTCAGTAGAAGAGTCGTTATCAACGTCAACGAACTCCATAGTTCTGTTACTATTGTTATAGTTAACATTGTATGAGTCTAACGTTAAGTTTGAATTTCCTATAAGGGTAAAATCACCTTTTACGTTATAAATAACTTTACTTGGCGTGTATTGCGATGTACGTTGCGTAAAAGGCACTTGTACTTGAGCAAATGACGAACCTACAATAGCAAAAATAAGCATTAGCATGCTTAGAGCTTTTTTATTGAAGATAACAGGTTTTATAGTATAGTTTTTCATTTTTGCCTGAGTTTTATTCTTTGTAATTTGATAATAGCGTTATATCATTAAATAGGAATATTAATACCTAAAAAAGTTGGAGGGTATTTAATATCTTCTCTTTTTTTAATCATTCTTATTATTTGTGGTTGAGAAGCTTCAACTTCACAACTTATATATATGCACTCTAGGTTAGGAAAAACAGAAAATGCATCGTAGTCAATAGTTTTACTTAGGTCATTTTGGTTAAGCACTTTTATAACAAGAACTTTGACCATGTTAGATGGCCTTCTGTTAATTGTATTCAAAGAAGCAACATCAACAACTACACGTTCTGTATTTAGCATAATTGGTTTTGACTCATTATTCGATAAGTAAGCAGTTTCAACTTTTTTATACACTAACTTTTTAAGCATTTGTGCATCGTTGTCAGGTAAGCCTTTTGATCTGGTATTAGATTGGACATCATTGTTAAACAACTTTACGTCATTTTCCTGAGCTGAAGTTTTAGTAGAAATAATTGTGCACAAAGTGAACAATGCTATTACCAAAGGATTAATTTTAATATTCATAATTTCTTTAATTAGATTTTTCTAAATTTATATTTGAGCTGCTATAATAAAATTAGAGCATCCCAAAGTGTGCAAATATTATTGCATATATTAACTTAAATAGTCATTCCAATTACATTGAATACTAGTTAAAATTCTTAAATTATGTTTAGAGGGAAGTGTATCGCAAAATATTGCGGTACGAATGGATTGATTAATATGTTTTTGATTTGGGGTCATTTACATTAATTTTACAGGAACAAATCAACTTAATAAAAAGATGTTGCACAAAAATAAATGTTAAAGGGACGAAAATAATCGTTAAAACGGAATTATGCAACACTTTATCGAAAAAAAACGCATTTAGTCGATATTTAAATGAAACAGATATTATTTATAAGACACGCAAAATCGTCGTGGGAGTACGATGTGAGCGACATTGATAGACCATTGAACTCTAGAGGTTTAAATGATGCTAATTTGATGTCAAACCACTTTAAAAGTTATAAAATACGACCAGATATGGTCTTTTCAAGCCCTGCAAATAGGGCCTTAACAACGTGTAAGATATTTCTTAAAACTCTAAATATTGATGAAAATAGGCTAGTAATAGACAGTAATTTATATGATTTTGGAGGTCAAATGGTTATAGATTTTATAAAATCGGTTGATGACACCCATAGTTGTATTATGATATTTGGACATAATCATGCATTTACTACATTGGTAAATGAACTTGGAGATCAATTTATTGGCAACTTACCAACTTGTGGATTAGCAAAAATTGATTTTGATACTGACCAATGGTCAAAAATTAATAAAGAACATACTGATATGTTGCTATTTCCTAAGGAATTAAAATCATAAAACAAGTATTTTGTACTAATTCATTTAGATGAGAAATACTTATAAATCTTTAAATAGGTTTACAATTTATTAAATCTACCAACAGCGCTTATATTTTCTAAATAGAATATATTTGTGCTTAACTAAATAGAAACTTAATGACCAAGGATAAAAACAGTTACATCAATAGAGAATTAAGCTGGTTACAATTTAATGCTAGAGTTCTACAAGAAGCGGCAGACAAATCAGTTCCTTTAATAGAACGACTTCGTTTTTTAGGAATTTTCTCTAATAATCTAGATGAGTTTTTTAAAGTAAGATATGCAACTGTTAAGCGAATTGACGAGGCAGGAAAAGCAGGTAAGAGTGAGTTAGGAGGTATTAAGGCTAGTGAGTTATTAGAAAAAATTACACAAGTTGTTATTAAACAGCAAAGTGAAAGTTTAGGAATACTTAATGATATTCAAAAAAACCTTGAAGATGAAGGTATTTATATCATCAATGAGTCACAAATTGACGATTCTCAACACGATTTTATTAAGAATTATTTTATCCAAAATGTTAGTCCAGCACTAGTAACAATAATACTCAATGACCTGGTAGATTTACCTATTTTAAAAGATAGTGCAGCCTATTTAGCTGTAAGAATGAATCTTGAAAATAATGAAAAGCAATTTGCCTTAATTGAAATACCAAGATCAATGGATAGGTTTGTTGTTTTACCCAAAAAGGATAATAAAGACTATATCATAATATTAGATGATTTACTAAGGTATTGTTTAAATGATATATTTAACATTTTCGATTATAAAAGTATTACAGCTCACATGATTAAAATCACTAGAGATGGTGAATTAGATTTTGACAGTGATTTAAGTAAAAGTTTTATTGAGAAAATTTCTGATAGTGTTAAGCATAGGCAAGTAGGAGAACCTGTTAGGTTTGTTTATGATAAAACCATTGACAAGGAAACATTAGGGTATTTAATGGCTAAAATGGGTATCGATTCAAATGATAGTGTTATACCTGGAGGTCGTTACCATAATAGGAGAGACTACATGGGTTTTCCTAGTTTAGGTAGAACAGATTTGTTGTATGACAAGATAAAAGCATTGCCAGTTAAAGGTTTAAGTTTAGAGGAAAGTATTTTTAATACAATTGCAAAAAAAGACTATTTGCTTTACACGCCTTATCATACTTTTTCTTATGTGGTTAAGTTTCTTAGAGAAGCAGCTTTAGATCCAAAGGTAAAAACCATAAAAATCACTATATATAGATTAGCTCAAATATCACACGTTGCAAGTTCATTGATTAATGCAGCCAAAAATGGAAAAAAAGTAACCGTTTCAATTGAATTACAAGCACGATTTGATGAGCAAGCAAATATTGATTATGCTGAGCAAATGCAAGATGAAGGTGTTAACCTTTTGTTTGGTGTTTCTGGTTTAAAAGTACATAGTAAAATGTGTGTGATTGAACGTGAAGAAGGTACAAAACTAAAGCGTTACGGATTTATAAGTACTGGGAACTTTAACGAGTCAACAGCTAAAATTTATACCGATTTTACACTCTTTACTTGCAACCAAAAAATATTAAAAGACCTTAATAAGGTGTTTAATTTCTTTGAGATAAATTATAGAATCTATCGCTATAAACACATTATAACGTCACCACATTATACCAAAGCTAAACTCTTTAAACTCATTGACAAGGAAATAGAAAATGTAAAACAGGGTAAACCTGCTTACATAAAGCTAAAGCTCAATAGTATTTCTAGCTATGCAATGGTTGATAAACTTTATGAAGCGAGTAGAGCAGGAGTAAAAATTCAAATGATTGTGAGAGGTTTATGTTGCTTAATTCCTGGAGTAGAAGGTATGAGCGAGAATATTGAAGTTATTAGTATCATCGATAAGTTTTTAGAGCATACAAGATTGTATATATTCTGTAACGATAATGACGAAAAAGTCTACATTTCTTCAGCAGATTGGATGACACGTAATATTGAAAATAGAGTAGAAGTAACCTGTCCAATTTATGATGAAGATATCAAACAAGAACTATTAGATATTTTTGATATTTGTTGGAGTGATAATGTAAAATCTCGTATTTTGAACAAAAATCAAAATAATAGATATAAGCGTAATAATCTACCAAAAGTTAGAACCCAATTCGCTACTTATGATTATTATTTAAAAAAGTTAGAAAGTTAATGTTAACCATAAAAAAATACGCTGCAATTGATATAGGTTCAAATGCGGTTCGTTTATTAATCTCAAATATTATTGAACAAAAAGGAAAGTCGACTAGGTTTAAAAAAAACTCATTAGTTCGTGTTCCTATCCGTTTGGGAGCAGATGTTTTTGTTAAAGGCAAAATATCTAAAGAAAACGAACAACGTATGTTAGACACCATGACTGCCTTTAAGTTGATAATGAAATCGCATAAAGTGGTTAGCTATAAAGCTTGTGCAACTTCTGCGATGCGAGAAGCTTCAAACGGAAAAGAAATATCAAAACTTATTTCTGAAAAAGCTAAAATAGATATAGATATTATTGATGGAGAAGAGGAAGCAACAATAATTGCAGCTACAGACCTTGATAGCTATATCGACCCTAGTAAAACCTATTTGTATGTTGATGTTGGTGGTGGTAGTACAGAGTTTTCTGTAATTTATAATGGAGAAAAAATTGTTTCTAAGTCCTTTAAAATAGGTACAGTACGATTACTTAATGATATTGTTACCAATGATACATGGAATGAGTTAGAATTATGGATTAAGGAACAAACCAAGAGTTATGATAAAATAGATTTAATAGGCTCAGGAGGTAACATCAATAAAATTTTCAAGATTTCAGGAAAAGCACTTGGTAAACCTTTAACTTACTTTTACTTAACTAGTTACTATAATAAATTACAGACTTATTCTTACGAAGAACGAATTACAGAGCTAGACTTAAACCAAGATAGAGCTGACGTAATTATTCCTGCAACACGCATTTATTTATCAGCTATGAAATGGAGTGGAGCCAAAGACATTTATGTTCCCAAAATTGGACTTTCCGACGGAATAATAAAAAGTATGTACTATAAAACTGTAAGTAGCATTAAATTAGAAAAATAAGCATTTCGTCTTAATTTTCTTGTTACATATCTAATAATTAAGGGTAATTCATATTTTTCATTTTATATTCGACGTCTCAAATCATTATAAATTATGAAGACATTAATTACTACTTTAGTTCTTGCGTTTTGCACCACCATAGGATTTTCTCAAAATGATAATGACTCTCAATCAGTTATTTATGGAGTAAGAGCAGGTTTGACTATTTCTAATATGGATTATAAAGATGGTCCTATCAATGAAAATCAACACAGAAACGGTTTCTTGTTTGGCGTTTATGCCGAAATTCCATTAGCTGCTAGCCTTAGTGTAGCACCAGAAATTCAGTTTTCACCTGAAGGTGCAAATCATGAAGATTTTGCTAATGACTATATTAATGTTCCTGTGCTTTTAAAGTATAAATTGTTTGATGATGCTGTTGCATTTGGTGTTGGTCCACAAGTAGGCGTAAAAGTACACAAGGATAATGACGGATTTAAAAACTTTGTGTTTTCTGGAGTAGGAATTATAGAGTTTAAACTCTCAGGAGATTTTTATGTAGACGCTCGTTATAACTATGGTTTCTCAAATGTTTTTGATGAAGAGTTAGTTCCTGAGGCAACTACAGGTGTAATCCAAATAGGACTGAACTACAAAGTATTTTAAGCTATTAATTCAAAATATAAAAAAAGCTCTAGTGATTTTACTAGAGCTTTTTTTTGTGCTTTATAATTTAATAAATTTTAGTGTTTTTGAATTATGCAGCTTGTCTGAAATGGTGATAAAATAAATACCAGATGGTAAATGATTAACATTTATTTCAGCATCTAATAAGTTTTGTGATGTAATAGTTTTACCTTGTATTGAATACATAGTAAAGAATAACTCACTTTCATTATTTAAGTTATAAAAACTTAGGTTTTCATTAACAGGATTTTCTTTTAAACGTATTGAGTTTACTATTTCATTTTCAGTAGAAGATAGTGTTTGTCTACCATAAACAGCAACACTGTTATTGGTAATGTTATTTATAATTAGTGTTTGATTATTTCCTGTGCCAGTAATTTCATAATTGACGGTTTCAAAGTTGCCTCCAATATCATAAGATGGTAATACCAAAGCATAAGAACTTTCAAAGTTATTTTCATCTGGACTTGAACATATACCTAAAGTTTCGGTATAATAAAGAATATCAAACGTACTGTTTGGTGAATGACTAAATTCTCCCGAAAAACTATTACAAGCTAATTCGCCTTCAAATTCAAAACCATTAGTTGTTGGACCTTGAGTGTTATCAAAATTAAGTGTAGGCGTAGCGCTTTCTGGTATTTCTACAGAGGTTGAATTTACTTCTAATGAATGGAGAAACCAATTACCAAATAAATCTGTTGGCATTTGTTGTCTGCTAAAAGTTAAATAATCTCCATTAGCTTTTGTTAGAGTCAATACAGCGTCGTTTCCACTTCCTGTTATGGACCAAGATAATTCATTAGGATAAGATTCTCCGTTTAAAAGAATACCTAAATAATAGCCCTCAAATTCCCCTTCATATTCTTCGCTAGGGAAACAATCAGCTAAACCTACATCAGCCGAAAAAATAGTTATATCACTTGAAGTAACTTCATATTCACCAGCGAAAATTGGATTACATGAAGACATTGCACTGAAATTAAAATTTGAATTATTTGTGTCTTCAGTTAAGTTTAAAGTAACATAACTATAAATATTAGCAATGGTATTACTGTTATGATTAATATTGTACAAATACCATTCGCCTAAAAGGTCTTCATTTTGGGCATTTGCAGATAAGCAAAAAAGAAAGGTAAAAAATAAGTAGAGATGTTTCATGGAGATGTTGTATTTAGATAGTAATCTAAAATACAAAAATTAACCATGTATAGTTTCGTTCTTACTTAAATTTTTCATCAAATCTGCTTCGTAATCAAGTAGTTGTTGCCACTTTTGGTCAACTTCTTTTCGCTCACCATATTGTCTTGCAAAACCTAAAAACATGGTGTAGTGGTTTGCTTCGCTTACCATAAGTTTTCGGTAAAACTCTGCTAATTCTTTATCTTCCAATTCTTCTGAAAGTAGCCTAAAACGTTCACAACTTCTAGCTTCTATTAAAGCTGCATAAAGTAATCTATGTACTAATTGTGTAGTTCTGCTTCCCCCTTTAGGGAAGAACTTAACAAGGTCAATAACATACTCGTCTTTTCGGTCTCTACCAAGTGTCCAACCATGTTCAAGAATTTTATCATGTACCATTTTAAAATGGCTTATTTCTTCTTTCACCAAAGCTATCATTTCCTGAACCAAATCGGTATACTCAGGAAAACTCACTATTAATGAAATTGCTGTACTTGCCGCTTTTTGCTCACAGTACGCATGATCAGTAAGAATTTCTTCTATATTTTTTTCCACAATGTTTACCCAACGTGGATCTGTAGGTAGTTTTAGTCCTAGCATATCTATATGTGTTCGTCTCTTAAAAATGTATTGTACTTACCAAATTTATCAATAGACATTTGGTATAGTTTACGAGCTTTGTCTTTTGGGTTGATGAATGAAATTTCTAAATTAACCGTATCATCATTAGATGATTCTTGATTAACCCAAACATGCTCCAATGTTGCGTTATCCCAAAAAGTATTAATAGTTGATTGATGCTTGAAAATCTCTGCATTTATAGTGGTTTCAAGTATTTTTTCAGACTTATTAAAAACTATAATTTCTGACTCAAAAACTCTATGGTATTCAATTTTATTTCTGTTCTCTTGGCTTGATGTAGTTATAATAACGTTGTTATCCATGAGTGAGTAGTTTTTTATCTTAATTTGAAATGTGTTAGATAAAATTGTATCAGTAGCTACTTCAGTATATTGCTTAGGATAATAGGTTATAATGTCAAGATTGGAATCTTTTAATTTGAATTTTGATACAGACTCTTCCAACGACTCTTTATGACTTTTTCTGCCATCACAACTAGAAAAAGCAACGCATAATAGGACAGCAAATAGATAATAATATTTCATGGTTTATAGGTCTAAGCCAAAGGTGGTCTTCAGCAATTCTATATTAGGATTTTTTTCTTTAAGCTTTTCAAATTTATCTTTTGCAGTAAATACATACTGTTTTGCCACTTCTTCATTTACTGAAATCTCAAGCTTTAAATCGTAGTTTTTTAGAGTTCTGCGCATGTATTCCATTAAAGGATATTGCGCTTTTTCTAACTCTAGTTTTAATGTCTCATTAGGGAATTCTAATTCAATGCTGGTTTCATTTAATTTAGGCGTGTCCATTTCTAGTATGGAAGCCATAATCTTTTCACCTTTGTTATGAAGTGTTTTGATATAATCGTTCCAAACCGAAATGAATTCTTCTTCGGTAAATGCTTCTCTTGGTAAATCATTTTCGTCAATAACAACTTCCATTTGACGAATTTGATGTTCTTTTTTAGCGCGTATACTTTTTAGCGATAAGCCAGAAGTTGTAGTTGCATCACGTTTTAAAGCAATTTTTGGCTTTGGTGGCTCGTAAGTTGTAACCGTTTCTTCTTTAACGCTAGTAACAGGTTCTTCTTGTTTTGGCTGTTGTTGTGGCTCAGGAATTGTTGCTTGTTGAGTAGGTTTTTCCTTTTGAACAGGAACAGGAGTAATGCCTTTAGCTTTAAAATAAGAAGCAGGTATTATGAACCGACTGCTATTTTTTTTTTCTCCATCAAAAGTGATAGAGGCCAATTGCATTAAACAAAGTTCAACAAGTAAACGTTGGTTTTTACTGTTTTTATACTTTAAATCACAGTCGTTGGCTAACTCAATACCTTTTAGCAGAAACTCTTGCGACGCTCTTTTAGATTGGTCCATATACTTTTGGGTAGTGTCTTCACCAACCTCAAGCAAACTTAAAGTTTCTGGATTTTTACAAACAAGTAAATCTCTAAAATGAGAAGCTAAACCAGCAATGTAATGATGACCATCAAAACCTTTGGCAAGAGTAGCATTAAATTGAATTAACAATTCAGGTATATTATTGTCTAGGATTAAGTTGGTACTTTCAAAGTACGTTTCATAATCTAGTACGTTTAAGTTTTCAGTAACTGCTTGTCTGGTTAGGTTCTTACCAGAAAAACTTACTACTCGGTCAAAAATAGATAAGGCATCACGCATCGCTCCATCAGCTTTTTGAGCAATAATATGTAATGCATCATCTTCAGCACTTATACCTTGTTCTTCAGCGATGTACTTTAAGTAGTCTTTAGCATCTCTAACAGTAATGCGCTTAAAATCAAAAATTTGACAACGCGAAAGTATTGTAGGTATTATTTTGTGTTTTTCAGTAGTTGCTAGTATAAAGATACAGTGTTTTGGAGGCTCTTCTAGTGTTTTAAGAAACGCATTAAATGCCGCTTGAGATAACATGTGTACCTCATCAATGATGTATACTTTATATTTTCCTACTTGTGGTGGTATACGAACCTGGTCTGTAAGATTTCTAATATCATCAACCGAGTTATTTGAAGCTGCATCTAGTTCAAAAATATTAAAAGCAAAGTCTTCTTCTTCAGTTTCAGTACCATCACTATTAATCATCTTAGCTAAAATACGAGCACATGTGGTTTTACCAACACCTCTAGGTCCTGTAAATAACAAGGCTTGCGCTAAGTGATTGTTTTCAATGGCATTAAGTAAAGTGTTTGTAATAGCAGACTGTCCCACAACATCCTTAAAGGTTTGTGGTCTATATTTTCGTGCTGATACTACAAAGTGTTCCATTGAATTTACGTCAGTTTGAGTGATTTTCGATAGAAAATTGTATCGAAAACAAGTAAATTATGTTTTAAAAAGTTTCTCGATACATTTCGATTCAAGAATCGAAACACTCGAAATGACATTTGTTTAACAAAGTTAAAAATTCAATTCAAAAATTTAAATCCTGTGTTCAGAATTTAAGAGTAGTTATTAACAATTTGTGTACTTTTGCCTGCAAGTAAATTGCCTTATCGCTGTCTTGATGTAAAGTCAAGGTGGAGGAAAGTCCGAACACCATAGTGCAAACATAGTGGTTAACAGCCACCAACCGTGAGGTTAGGAAAAGTGCAACAGAAAGAATGTACAGGTTATGCTGTAGTGAAATCAGGTAAACTCTATGTGGTGCAATGCCATGTATACCAACGTTTGAGGGCTGCACGCTCGATTGTTGGAGGGTAGGCAGCTAAAGTGTATTGGTAACAGTACACTCAGATAAATGATAGGGATACTAACATGATTATCATTGTTAGTAACAGAATTCGGCTTATAAATTTACTTATATAAACAAGCCTTTTGACATGTCAAAAGGCTTTGTTTTTTATTCTTCTTCGTCTGATAGAATTTCGAAAAAACTAAAAGTATTACCACCATAACTTTTGGAATAACTGTAGTGTTCCATTTGTGATAAGTCAGTATGTTTTGAATGTTCTACTACCAACAATCCATCAGTCTCTAATTGTTGGTTTTGAAATACTAACTGCGGAATTTTAGCAAATTCTTCAACAGGAAAATCATAAGGTGGATCTGCAAAAATGATAGTAAACTTTTGAACGTTTTTTTCTAAAAACTTGAATACATCACTTTTTATGGTAGTGATGTTCATTTCAAAAGTATCAGCAGTTTCATTAATAAATTTAATACAGCCAAAATTTTCATCAACAGCAGTAATTTGCTCAGTGCCTCTTGAGGCAAATTCATAGCTAATATTTCCTGTTCCAGAAAACAAGTCTAGTACTGAAACTTCGTCAAAGTAATAATGATTGTTAAGTATGTTAAACAACGACTCCTTTGCCATATCTGTAGTTGGACGTACAGGTAGCTTTTTGGGAGCTGAAATTCGTCTTCCTTTAAATTTTCCAGATATAATTCGCATTAACTAAAACTGTTTAAAATTATAAAGTGATTGTAATTATGGTTTGGTTTGCTTTGAGCAGCAAATTTAAAAGTATGTTTTGGATCTATAAATTGAATATGCCTAATGTAAGTATATGCTATTGTATAGAGTTCAGAGTCTTCAGTAATTTGTCCGCTAAAATAGAGTTGCAAAGTTTCAGGGTCAGATTTTAATTGCTCTACTGTAAAAAGTACAAAGTATATGAAATCTTCTTTTGTCTTATATTCAAATGTATTATAGAGTAGTAGTTTACCATTTTCAACTACAATAATTTCAAAATGGTTTTGACAAACATTTATATAATAAGAGGCACCTTCTTGTGTGGCTTTTTGAAGCAATGTATCAATTAATAGGGTTGATGAATGCTTGTACTCAAAAGCACCAAATTTCTCAAAAATATAATTGTTAATATTAACCAATGGCACATATACATTTACACTGTCATTAACAGCTATAACTTCATGAGAAATAAAATCGGTTTTAAGTATTTTGGCATTGAACTTTAAATAGTCTGCGCAATTATCTTCATTAAATAATGCTTTAGGAACTAAAGTAGAAAGCTCGTTTTGATAGATAATCAATACCGATTTGAAAGCGTAATTAAAATCAGAATTATGTTCTAATTGCTTTTTAAGTCGCTCTAAAACATCAAAAGGTGTTAGCTTTTTATTGAAGTCTTGATGCTGTAAAAGCTCAATAGTATTTGAAGTTCTGTTTAGTATACAAAAAGAAAGTCCACTCAAACTAATTTGAATGGACAGTTCTTTGATGTTATTTTGGCTCAAACGATTATTGCTCTTTTGAATAGTTAATTGGCCAGTTTCCAATGGTTTTTACTTCGTCCATTGAACCTACTTTCAGAGATGGTCCATTTACACCATCAACAGAAATAACTTGCTTTTCTTTCTTAACCAAGTTTTTATCTTGGTCAAATAAGATTACTGATTTGTCAACTTTAGCTTCAAATACTGGAATTTCGTCCAACATTCCTGCTTTAAGTTCAAACTTAGCGCCTTCTTGACCAACTGGTACGTTCATCATTGTTTTGTATCTTGTGTCAGCTCCAAAAAGTGAATCTTTTACAGGAACAAAACCTAAAGTGTCAATGATAACAATATCCTTGGTAGTTTCTACTCCACCATAACGTCTTGTTAATTCTTCATCAATAACAGTAGAATCTCTACGTTGAGTAATAGTATATTGAGCAGTGTCAATAAACTTCACTAAATCATCAAAGTTATCAGTGAATTTTCCAGTTACAGTTCTGTGAGCTAACTCAGCATCTCTAATATCTTTTAGTTTTTCAATAACAACCGCATAGCGTTTTTCTTTTAGTTGATTGAATTGAATCTCTCCGTAAACAGACATAAATGTAGAGTAGGCTAGATAAGCAATTACAGCCCAAAGTACAATGTTGATTACAGGTTTTAATTTTTTAGGTACAAATTTATCAATCAACCATACGATTCCTATCGTAAGAAGAATAACAATTATAGCAGCAATAATTATTGTTAACATAGTTAGTTATTTTTATTTTTTATTAAAGGTGATACGCAAATCTACAATTTTTTTTTATTCACAAAAACCAATGCAAATAAAATTAGACTAAAAAAAAGAAAGATATAAAAATTGTTTCACATAATTAAGTCTTAAATTTAGTATTAATGTTTTAAGGCTATGTTATATAAGTATTATATTGCCACTCTTAAATAAAAAAATGACTGCTTCAGAATTTTATAAACTTTTAAAACAAAAATTCCCTTTTCAACCAACTAGTAAGCAAGAAATTGTCTTATTACAGCTTTCTGAGTTTGTTTTTGACGATACTCCTAATGCTCTTTACTTACTAAAAGGTTTTGCAGGAACAGGTAAAACTAGCATTATTGGAACTTTAGTGTCTAACCTTTGGCAAACTAAAAAAAGTGCTGTATTAATGGCACCAACAGGTAGAGCAGCAAAGGTGATTTCAAATTATTCAGGTAAAGAAGCCTTTACTATTCATAAAAAGATATACTTCCCTAAAAAGGATAAAGCAGGAGGTGTTAAGTTTGTAATGCAGCCTAATAAACATCGCAACACTATTTTTATTGTGGATGAAGCATCGATGATTCCTGATGCTCCTGCAGATTCTAAACTGTTTGAAAATGGCTCGTTGCTAGACGATTTAATGCAATATGTGTATTCAGGACATAAGTGTAAGCTACTACTCATAGGAGACAAAGCACAGTTACCTCCTGTAAAATCAGAATTAAGTCCTGCTTTAGATGGTGAACAGTTAGATTTAAACTACAATAAAAAAGTAACTTCAATTGAATTGGACGAAGTTGTAAGACAAGAACAAGATTCTGGAATACTTGAGAATGCTACACAGCTAAGAGAAGTCTTGCAAGATGGCTTTTATGAGAGTTTTACTTTTAATTTAGGAAACTATAAGGATATTGTAAGGCTTGTTGATGGACATGAAATTATGGATGCTATCAATGATTCATACACTGCTAATGGTCATGAAGAAACAGCAATTATAGTTAGAAGTAATAAACGTGCAAATCTTTATAATCAGCAAATAAGAAGTAGAATTTTATTTAATGAAAACGAATTAACAACTGGTGATTTTTTAATGGTTGTTAAGAACAATTACTTTTGGATTAAACCTACTAGTGAAGCAGGTTTTATTGCAAATGGTGACATTATTCAAGTTTTGGAAATTTTCAATATTCAAGAATTATACGGATTTCGTTTTGCCGAAGTAAAAGTAAAAATGGTTGATTACCCAAAAATGCGACCTTTTGAAACTGTTTTACTGTTAGATACTATTGATGCTGAGTCACCTTCGTTACCTTATGAAGATTCTAATAGACTGTATCAAGAAGTTCAAAAAGACTATGAAAACGAAACCTCTAACTACCGAAAGTTTTTAAAGATAAAAGGAAACAAACATTTTAATGCATTACAGGTTAAATTCTCCTATGCTATTACCTGTCATAAATCTCAAGGAGGACAATGGAATACAATATTTGTTGAACAACCCTATCTTCCTAACGGAATAGATAAAGAGTATTTACGTTGGTTGTATACTGCTGTTACAAGAGCCAAAGAAAAGTTGTATCTTATTGGCTTTAAGGACGAATTTTTTCAAAATTAAGTTTGGCAAGCTTTATGCTTTCATCAATATAAAAACACTAAATGACAGTAGAAACAATTATTAGTATTTTCTTAGGGATTGGGCTTGCCGCATCTGTTGGTTTTAGAGTCTTTGTACCCTTATTTGTACTTAGCTTAGCAGCTTATTTTAATCTTTGGGAACTCAATGAGTCTTGGCAATGGATAGGTAGTTTAGCAGCAGTAATTACATTGGGTGTTGCAACTTTGGTAGAAATTACGGCGTATTACATTCCTTATGTAGATAATTTATTAGACTCTATCGCAATTCCGTTGGCAACTGTAGCAGGAACAGCAGTTATGGTATCAACAGTAGCCGATTTGAGTCCAGTAATAACTTGGGCTTTAGCAATTATTGCAGGAGGAGGAACTGCTGCAGCCATAAAAAGTACAGCAGGAGCAACACGGTTAACCTCAACAGTATCCACAGCTGGTTTAGCTAACCCTGTAGTATCAACTGTAGAAACAGGAACATCAGTAGTAATGTCAATTTTGTCTGTATTTGTGCCAATTATAGGTTTTATTCTTGTTATTGTGGTAATGTATGTAATATTCAAAGTTTACAAAAAGATTAAACCAAGTAGACCTTAATTATCCCTTAAAAGTTTTATTTTTGAAAAGAAATTCGACTTTCCATTTATGAAAATAATTTCAATGATTCCAGCACGTTACAGTGCATCACGTTTTCCTGCTAAGCTTATGCAAAATTTAGCAGGTAAGTCAGTAATACTTAGAACATACGAAGCTACAGTAGCTACACATCTCTTTGATGATGTTTATGTAGTAACCGATAGCGAAATTATTTTTGATGAAATCGTTAATAATGGAGGAAAAGCTATAATGAGTAAACGCGAGCATCAATCAGGAAGTGATAGGATTGCTGAAGCAGTTGCTGACTTAGATGTGGATATTGTTGTAAATGTTCAAGGAGACGAACCATTTACTGAACGCGAAAGCTTGCAAAAAGTTATTGAGGTTTTTAAGCACGACGATAAAAAGGAAATCGATTTAGCCTCATTAATGGTTGAAATACACGATTGGGATGAGATAAACAACCCAAATACAGTTAAGGTTATTGTAGATCAAAATAATTTTGCATTATACTTTTCGCGAAGCCCAATTCCTTATCCAAGAGATAAAGAAGCAGGAGCTAGGTATTTTAAACATAAAGGTATTTATGCATTTAGAAAACAAGCACTTTTAGATTTTGAAAAATTACCAATGCAATTTATTGAAGCTACAGAGAAGATTGAATGTATCAGGTATTTGGAATATGGTAAAAAAATAAAAATGGTTGAAACTACTGTAGAAGGTGTAGAAATTGATACACCTGAAGATCTTGAAAGAGCAAAGCGCTTATGGAAGTAAACTATAGTAACATAAAAGTTATTGGCTTTGATGCTGATGATACGCTTTGGGTAAACGAAACCTATTTTAGGGATGCTGAAATGGAATTCGCAAAACTGCTATCTCAGTACGAAACTGTTAATAAAATTGATCAAGAACTGTTTAAAATGGAGATGAAAAACCTTCCATTATACGGTTATGGAGTTAAAGGGTTTGTACTTTCTATGGTTGAAATGGCTTTAGAGTTATCTAATTATGATGTGTCTAACGCTACAATTGATGCCATACTAAAAATAGGTAAAGATATGCTCAACAAACCTGTAGAATTATTGGAAGGTGTTGAAGAAACCTTAGTTGAGTTATCAAAAAATTACCGATTGATTTTAGTAACAAAAGGCGATCTTCTAGATCAAGAACGAAAGCTAGAAAAATCAGGATTGACAAAATATTTTCATCATATAGAAGTTTTGAGTGATAAACAGGAAGCTAACTATTCTAAATTATTAAACCATTTAGATATTAAACCTTCAGAGTTTTTAATGGTTGGTAACTCGTTAAAATCCGATATTTTACCTCTGGTAAATATTAAAGCTCAAGCTATTCATGTGCCATTTCACACAACTTGGCAACATGAAACTGTTTCTAGTAAAGAGGCTAATGGTAAAGGGTATAAAACTGTTGAAAGTCTAATTCACATTTTAGAAGAACTTTAGATGAAAGAAATTAATATAGAATCTTGGAATAGAAAAAGACTTTACACACACTTTAGGCAACTTAAAGACCCTTATTTTGGTGTTGTAATACCTTTTGATGTTACCAAAGCATATAAATTTTCTAAAGCACAAAATGTAAGTTTTTTTGTGAAATATTTACACGACTGTATGAAAGCTATAAATGCGGTAGATAATTTTCGTTATCGTATTATCGATGATAAAGTAGTAGATTTTGATGTTATTCACGCTTCTGCAACTATAGCTAGAGAAGATAATACTTATGGGTTTTCATACATCACTTTTAATGAAAATTTAGAACAATTTGTAATTAATTTCAATAAAGAAAAAGAGCGCATTCAAAACTCAGACGAATTGTATCCACCTGTAAATGGTCAGGATTGTATACATTGTTCTGCGTTACCATGGTTTAGTTTTTCAGGCCATAAAGAGCCTTCATCAGGTCAATTAGAATCAATTCCTGAATTGGCTTTTTCAAAAGTCGAAGAAACTAATGGTAAGTTGATAATGAATGTTTCAGTACATGTAAATCATGCATTGATAGACGGTTATCATGTAGGTTTATTTGCTGAAAAGTTTCAAAATAATTTAAATACTTAGGTAATACAAAGTTTGTTATTACTTTTGTTAAAGACATAAAAATAAATGAGTTATAAAAATTATCCAATGGTGTCCAGAGTAGTTTTTGGACGAGGCTGTTTTAATCAGTTGGCAGATATTATTTCGCCTAAGCGGTTGAACATTAGAGCACCATTTATATTTTTGGTAGATGATGTGTTTAAAGGAGATGCATGGTTAAACTCTCGTATTCCTTTAGCCTATGACGATCAGTTGATTTATATTTCAGCTAAAGAAGAACCAAAAACGTCTCAGGTTGATGAGCTTGTTGAGCAAATTATACTAACCCACAAAGATAGACCTTCAGGAATTATCGGTATTGGAGGAGGTACTTTGCTAGATCTTGCTAAAGCAGTAGCTATTATGCTTACAAACGAGGGAGAATCTAGAGATTACCAAGGTTGGGACTTAGTTAAAAATCCAGCAATATATCATGTAGGTGTGCCAACAATTTCAGGTACAGGAGCCGAAGTTTCTAGAACAACTGTTCTTACAGGACCAGAAAAAAAACTTGGGATAAACTCTGATTATACACCTTTTGACCAAGTTATTCTTGATCCCCAACTTACTAAAGATGTTCCTAAAGAACAATGGTTCTATACAGGAATGGATTGCTATATTCATTGTATTGAATCGCTTAACGGTACATACTTGAATGCGTTTAGTCAAAGTTATGGAGAAAAGGCTTATGAGCTTTGTAAAGAAATATTTTTAGATAATGATTTATCTGAAGAAGAGTCGCAAGATAAACTCATGATGGCATCATGGCATGGAGGAATGAGTATTGCCTACTCTCAAGTAGGTGTAGCTCATGCTATGAGTTATGGATTATCTTTCTTATTAGGAACAAAACATGGTATAGGAAATTGTATTGTTTTTGATCATTTAGAAGAATTTTATCCAGAAGGTGTTGCGTTGTTTAAAAAAATGAAAAAGAAGTTTGATATAAAACTTCCTCAAGGCCTTTGTGCTGATCTTGACGAACAGCAATTTGATACTATGATAGACGTTGCAATTAGTCTAGAACCTTTATGGGAAAATGCTTTAGGTAAAAACTGGAAACATACTATCACCAGAGAAAAACTAAGAGCTCTATACGAAAAGATGTAATATGCGTTGGCTAGCCAAATTTATATATTTTAAACTCCTTGGCTGGAAAGTAGTAGGTAATGTTAATATGTCTAGAGATACAGTAAAAAAGGCAATTATTATTGCTGTACCTCATACCAGTTGGCATGACTTTTATATAGGTGTTTTACTTCGTAAGGTTTTAAATATAAAAACCAATTTTATAGCTAAAAAAGAATTGTTTGTTGGTCCTGTTGGTTGGTACTTAAAAGCCATTGGTGGTGCTCCAATTGATAGACAAACTAAAGAAAATAAAGTTGAAGCTATTGCAAAACTTTTTGCTCGAAAAGAAGAGTTTAGAATGACTCTTGCTCCAGAAGGTACCAGAAAAAAAGTAGATAAATGGAAAACAGGTTTTTATTACATAGCTAAAGAAGCCAAAGTGCCTATTATTATGTTTACACTAGATTTTGGTAAGAAAGAGAATAGAATTTCAGAACCGTTTTATCCTACTGATGATATGGAAGCTGACTTTGAGTTTATGCATAATTTTTACAAAGGTGTAGTAGGTAAGAAGCCTGAATACTCTTAGCTTTGGCATAAAATTTGAATATAACTAAGCAATAGTCAAACTGAAACATAAAGTAAACTATTCAAGTCCCTAAAAAGAAACAGTTTTTGCTATTAATTCAAAGCTACTTCACAGTAAATGGAGTAGCTTTTTTTTAATTTAAATTACTTTCAAATTTATCTAACAACTTATTAGTTTGCAGTTGTAACTTTTTTTTGAAAAATCCAGTACCACCTAATAAAAAGCCTTTAAAACCCATAGCTTGCTGTGACCATTTATGAAGATTAAATGTATCAATATGGCGTATGATTTTGCCATCTTTAAACTCAAACTCAGCATCAATTTTATTATGTACTTTTCTACCTGTTTTACTAAAAGTGTAATAGGCTTCCCAATGCGCTTTACCAGTTTGCTCATTGGCTTCAATGTTTGAAAATTCAATTTTAAAATCTTTCCCTTTTTGAGAAGCACAAAGCATTCGCCACATGTTTTTTGCTCTGTTTTTTTGTAACACTCCAAAAGCAGGATCTTCAAAAGTAATATCGTCGTGGTAACAAGATACCATGGTTTCTGCATCTAGGTTATTGAATGCCTTATAAAATGTTTTTATTGTGTGTTGCATACAATCAGTTTTAAGCTTTAGTAAATGTAATCTTTAATTTTTTAAAAATTTTAAAACCGCTCTTTATAAAATTACGTAGGTATACTAATAACAATAAAATTTTAAACACATGAAACGATTTAATTCATTAAAATTAGTAGTCTTAATCACAGCTTTGTCAACTTTTGTTTTCTCATGTAGTGATGACGATGACAATAGTAATCCTCCAATGGAAACGTCAGTATATTTATTGGCTTCAAATAATTCTGATGGAAACATAAACATTTACGATGTTACCGATGGAAGCAATGTTACTACAAAAACACTTATTACAACTTCTGTAGCGGCTGATGGTATTTACTATGACCAATCTGATGATGCAGTTATTCAGGCTTCACGTTCTAATTTAGGATTAGAAGGTGTGACTAATATTTCAACTATTACTAGCGGAACTTCTGTAGGAGTAGATATTATGGGAACTCAAGATATGTCTAGTCCTAGAGAGGTTGCTGTAAATGGAAATTTTTATGTTGTGGCTGATAATGCTGATGTTGATGGTGACACCAACACTCCTGATGGTAGATTGTATATCTATTCTAAAAGCGGAAGTAGTTTTACTTTAAGAAATGTAATTACAACCGATTTTAAACTTTGGGGAATTACATTTTACAACAACGATTTATATGCTGTAGTTGATGCTACAGGTGAGTTAGCAGTATTTACAAACTTTTTATCTAACACTACTGATGCTATGTTATCAGCATCAAAGCGAGTAGTTATTGAAGGTATTGTAAGAACACACGGTTTAACTTATGATGCTGCTACAGATACTATGGTAATGACAGATATTGCTTCGGCTATGAATGGTCAAGATGATGGAGGGTTTCATATTATTGAAAACTTTACATCTAAGTTTAATGGTGTATCTAATGGAGGAACATTGGCTATGAGTCAACAAATTAGAGTTGCTGGTAGTGCTACAATGCTAGGTAACCCTGTTGATGTAGCTTATGATAGTGAAACAGAAACAGTTTATATTGCTGAAGCTGGTAATAATGGTGGACGTATTTTAGCCTTTAATAATATTGGTACAGGAGGAAATATAGCTCCTGTTTTAAACAATAGTTTGGCTGCTGCATCTTCAGTATATCTTTATAAAAACTAAATCTTTCTTTGATTAACTTTTGGTTAAAATTGCTATGAGAAAGACGAAAGGCTATCAATATTTTGATAGCCTTTTTTGTTATGTTTTTTTATCTACTACTTCCACTTAATATTACAGCCTATACTTGGTTTTTGCAGCTCATTAATAGGTTTTTGAGCTAAAAGCGCATCTAGAGCAGCTCTAATGTCACTACCTGTAACTTCAATGTCATTTCCTGGTCTAGAGTCGTCTAGTTGTCCTCTGTAAACTAATTTTAAATCTTTGTCAAACACATAAAAATCTGGAGTGCATGCAGCATCATAAGCTTTGGCGACTGCTTGGGTTTGGTCAAATAAATATGGAAAAATAAAGTCTTGCTCAATGGCATTACTTCTCATAAGTTCAGGTCTGTCTTGTGGATAGTTTTCAATATCATTACTGGAAATGGCAACACAGTTTACGCATTTAGAAATGTAATCTTTTGCCAATTGAGATAATTGCGGATTCACGTGCTTTACAAAAGGGCAGTGGTTGCATATAAACATTATTAAAGTAGCATTAACGCCTTTTAATTCATCGAGTGACATTTGCAAACCACTTACACTATCTTGTAGTTTAAAATTTGGAGCTTTGGTTCCTAAGGGTAACATATTTGATGGAGTTCTTGCCATTTATTTGTGATTTTAGTTTTATAACGTATTTTTAACCTATGGATAATACTATAATAACTTTTGAAGACTTTTCCAAAGTGGATATTCGTGTGGGAACCATAATTGAGGTTAATGATTTTCCTAAAGCACGACGACCAGCATACCAATTAACCATTGATTTTGGTGATTTGGGTATTAAAAAGTCTTCCGCACAAATTACAACATTATATACAAAATCGGAATTGCTTAACCGACAAATTCTAGCCGTAGTTAACTTTCCAAAAAAGCAAATCGCAAACTTTATGAGTGAATGTTTGTTGTTGGGAGCTGTTAATGGAAAGGATGTCATTTTGTTAAACCCTGAACAAAAGGTTATAAATGGCGAAACAGTAGCCTAATATGATAAAGCAGCTAGACGACGTACAAATACAATTTAATAGTAATGAGCTTTGGGTTTTAAACCTAGCTTTAGCTGTGGTAATGTTTGGTGTGGCTTTAGGTATTTCAGTAAGTGACTTTAAGCGTTTGTTAAAACAGCCAAAAATAGTATTTGTAGGGCTATTGTCACAATTTGTAGCTTTACCATTACTAACGTTTCTGATTATTATTTGCATAAAACCACAACCCAGTATTGCCTTAGGAATGATGATGGTAGCTGCATGTCCTGGAGGAAATATATCAAACTTTATGACGCATTTGGCTAATGGGAACACAGCGTTATCAGTGAGTTTAACAGCCTTTGGAACATTGATGGCTATTGTGATTACACCTATTAATTTTCAACTCTACGGAAACTTTTATCAGCCAACTGCCGAAATACTAAAAAGTGTTCAGCTACAACCATTTCAGTTGGTAAAACTAGTCTTGTTAATTCTTGGAATACCTTTAGTCTTAGGAATGTTTTTAAGGCACAAGAATAAAGCCTTAGCTGATAGATTATCAAAACTATTAAAACCTATATCAATACTTGTATTTGCTGCAATTGTGGTTATTGCCTTTACAAATAATCTAGAAGTCTTTAATAACTATATACATTACGTGCTTCTCATTGGGATTGCACATAATTTACTAGCAATACTTTTAGGATTTTTCATAGCCAAGGGGTTTAGACTAACATTTAGAGACCAAAAAACAATTGCTATTGAAACAGGAATCCAAAACTCAGGGTTAGGATTGTTACTCATCTTTACCTTTTTTAGTGGGTTAGGAGGTATGGCTATTATGGCAGCCTTCTGGGGAATTTGGCATATTGTTTCAGGGTTATTATTGGCTTTCTTTTGGTCTTACAAACCTTCTAAAGCAACAGCAGTTTGAAAACGTTATGGTTGCATATTGTTAGAGCTTATTTAAGTTTGGGCTTGTTCTTTTATTTCAAGACCATTAAAGTTGTACATGCTGAAAATGTGCCTAAAAATGGAGCTGTTTTATTTTTGGCAAACCATCAAAATGCCTTATTGGATGCACTATTGATTGCTGTAAAAAGTGGACGTTTCTCATACTTTTTAACGCGAGCAAGTGTATTTAAAAAGAAAGTGATTGCAAGCATTTTAAAGAGCTTATTGATGCTTCCTGTGTATAGAGTTAGAGATGGCTGGAGCAATATTTCTAAAAACAATTCGGTTTTTTCAATGTGTGCTAATTTATTGAATAAAGGAGAAGCCATTACTGTTTTTCCTGAAGGAAATCATAGCTTAAAACGACGTGTTAGACCTTTGAGCAAAGGATTTACTAGAATGGTTTTTGAAGCGTTACAGCATAATCCTGAGTTACAAGTTAAAATGCTTCCTGTAGGTTTTAATTACTCAAATCCAACACGTTTTGGTACCAGTGTATCATTAAACTTTGGAGCTCCAATTTTAGTGACTTGTGAAGTTATAAAAAGTGTAGATGAAAGTACTAAAGCTCTAAAAACAAAAGTATTTAATCAGCTTTGTGAGCTTACCACTCATATCCCAGAAGCAAACTACGAAAACGACATAAAGACATTAAATGATTTACAAGTTGACTTTTTACAACCTATAAGCGTTAATGCTTGTATAGCTAGTCATTTTGAAAATTGTAAGCTAGCAAAACCTAACCGATTTTCAATCTTTAAATCGTTTTTTAAACTGCTTTTAATTATTCATCTATTTCCACCTTATCTCATTTGGAAGTTGGTAATACAACCAAAAATCAAAGAAGCAGAATTTATCGACACCTTTCGCTTTGCAATTGCTATAACTTTAGTGCCAATGTACATGGTAATAGTTGTTGCTTTATTATCAATGTTCAGTTTTAAACTAGCTGTGTCTTGGTTTCTCTTTGTTTTAGGAATAACCCTTTTTTCAGTTAAACTATAGTTGCTCTCTAAAAAAGATAGTATTTAACAACAACTTGTTTGTACCATACCAAAACGCTCTAAAATTAGTGTTGTCTGTAAAAACAGCTACATTGCCACGTCTTAAACGTTGCACTTTAAAAGGAACTGTTAACGATAAACTATCTAGATTGGATTGTGAAATATAACCACTCAACAAAGGGTTTTTTGTGTATTGAATTGGGTTGTTGTAACTCTGTTTATCAGCTGAAACAAACAACGTCGTATTTCTAAACATAGCTAGCTTATCATTTTTATAACCAAAATTCACTGGATGTGAACGATCTAGTTTTGTTTCAAAAATGGCTCCTCCAATAACCTGAGCACCATTATAATCACTACGTTCTTCAAATGAAATGTTTGTTGCAGTACGTTCTACAGTTTTAAAGTTTAGTTTTAAAAATTCGTTGTTGTTCAACCAACGTAAAGCATATCTGTAACCAATTAAAGTCCCTCCATTTTCCACCCAAATTTTTAAAGCTTTAGCATCAGCACCACTTAAAGATCCACTTGGTAAAATTATAGTATTGTAACGATCAAGATTGGTACGTTGTAAAGACCTTGTGTCTAGTTTTGTTACAGTCATATCAAAGCGTTGGTCAAATAAGTGCCACAGTTCTCCAGCATCATAAGAAGTGATACCATCTCCAACGATTAGTGCTATTTTAGGTTGTTCCAAAGTTCTAAATTTACCACTACCTAAATCAATTCCTTCGGTAAGTCCTGTTGAAGCAGGATCAATAGTTACATGACTTTCTTTGGCAATTTCATTTAAAAACGAATACAACTCATCTGCATTTTTAGATTGATTTTGAACAGTAATAAGTATGGTTCCATAATCATAACTAGTGTTTTGTAATGTAAAAGGTTGCATAGCTACTTTGGCTCTAATACCAGATTTTAAAATAGCGTTAAGTGCTTTTGGAGCATAGTATTCATGCCATTGCATAAGATAAGCATAGTTGCTTTTAGCTGTAACCTTTCCTGGTTTCATAGTGAGTTGAGTAACTTCTTCTCCTAAGTGTGAAGTTGAAACATTTTCAGCATAATCTACATTAAAAGCTAAAGGAAATGTCCATGCCGAAATATCATAAAACAAGCTATCGGTAAACGTAGTTCGCTTTTCAAACATTGCATTAATCAAACGTGTGTTTTTTTGATTTTTAGGAACAATATAACTGTAGCCTTTTTTAAACGATTTTCCATTGGCTTTAAAATCAGATTTTATATCGTAAAAAGTTATGTTTTGGCGTTTTAAAATTTCAGCTAAATGATAAGTTTTTGCAGCGTCTTTTTCGTCACCAAATACAATGGCTTTACCATTTTCTTTAGCAGCTTCTTCTCGTGCGTTTTTATAAAAATTATGCTGATAGGTCAATAATTCTTCTCGCATACTTTCAGCAGCTTCTAGAGTAGATAAAGCAGCAGTAAATTGGTTTCTTATAGTAAACGGAAAGGTCAACAATCCGTTAGCACTTTCTTGTATATGTCCTCGCGAACTGGCTTGTTCAAACAAAATACCAATTCCTCCATTTATATCAGGAAAAGTTGATCCTTTTCCATAGTAAAAATCATCAAAATTTTCTTCGGTATAGTATAATGAGCCTATTTTATCTAAAGCTTTAGCATGATAATTTCCAATTTTTTTGGTAAGCTCTTGATTTAATTTAGGTGTTAAAGGATGTGTTCTCGAAGGGATACCTGGTTGAAAGAAGAAGGTAGAGTTAGTTCCCATTTCATGATGGTCAGTTAAAATATTTGGTAACCATTTATGAAATGTAGCAATTCGCGCTCTCGATTCTGGTAACTGAACTGGTAACCAATCTCTGTTCATGTCAAACCAATAGTGGTTGGTTCTTCCACCAGGCCATACTTCGCGATACTCTCTGTCGTTTGGGTCTGGATTTAAGTTTTTACCTCTATTGGTATTTGCCCAATAGGCAAAACGTTGTAAACCATCTGGATTAAAAGCAGGATCAAATAAAATAACACTCTCATCCAATAGCTGTTTTACAGCATCACTTTCAGCTGCAGCAAGATAGTAAGCAACCAAAAGCGCAGCGTTAGAGCCACTTGGTTCGTTACCATGTATTGAAAAACCTTGATATACTACTATTGGTCTGTTTGTTGTATTTACAGAATTGCTTTCAGTAGCTGCAATGTGAGCGTTCTGTATTTCTGAAAGATTGCTGTGATTTTCAGGAGAAGTTATAGTAAGTAGGAGTAAAGGTCTGTCTTCATAAGTAGAGCCTCTATTTTCTACACTTACTCTATTTGAAGCTTCTGCTAAAGCATACATATACTGCACAAGTTTATCATGTGTTACATGCCATTCACCAACTTCGTGCCCAATTACCGATTGTGGTGTAGGTATATCAGGATTATAAGTTGTGTTTTGTGGTAAATAATAGTCTAAATTGGTTTGTGCTTGTAGGTTAAATGCTAAAACAAAAAAGAGTAGTGAGTATAAAAATTTCATAAGGATTGTGTTAGTGTATAAATATAAAAAAACCGCTACTGTATTAGTAACGGTTTAATGTATTTTAACAAAAGATGTTGTGTTTATATATCTTCAAAGTTTACATCTGTAAAGCTTTCTGTAGATTTAGAAACATTTATAGTTTCTCCACCTTCTTCAATATCAGCATTGCTGTAATCGTCTTTTTTGAAATCTTTTTGATGACGCTCGCTTATAACTTCATCCCCTTTTTCGTCGATGATGTATGAGGTCATTTCATTTAATATTTCATTGAACTCAGCAAAATCTTCTTTGTATAAATAGATTTTGTGTTTTTTGTAGTGAAAAGAACCGTCGTCATTAGTGAATTTTTTACTCTCAGTTATTGTTAAGTAGTAATCTCCTGCTTTAGTAGCTCTCACATCAAAAAAATAAGTACGTCTTCCTGCTCTTAATACTTTAGAAAAAATTTCTTCTTTTTCCATCATTCCGTGGTCACTCATAGATTTTAAATTAATAAATTAGTTATGTTAACGTTTCAAAAATCTAAAAAAAAAGAATAGTAACCAACAAATTATGATATTTCTTTTTCTGTAAGCTGCTTTAAATAGAGCTCTTTGTAGTAACCGTCAGAGTTTAAGAGTGTTTCATGTGAGCCAGATTGAATAATTTTACCATCGTCTAAGACAATAACTTTGTCAGCGTTTTTAGCAGAAGAAATTCTATGGCTTACTATAATTGTGGTTTTACCCTCTGAAACTTTACTAAGATTTTTAAGTATTTTCTCTTCAGTTTCAGTATCTACAGCAGATAAGCAATCATCAAACAATAAAATTTTTGGAGATTTTATAATAGCTCTAGCAATAGAAACACGTTGTTTTTGACCACCAGAAAGCGTTATACCTCTTTCGCCTAAAACTGTATCGTATCCTTTGCTAAACTTTTTAATGTTTTTGTGTACATCAGCATTTTTTGCAGCATTAATAACGTCTTCGTCAGTAGCATTTTCTTTACCAAACATAATATTGTTTTTAATGGTATCAGAAAATAAAAAAGCATCTTGTGGCACGTAACCTATACTGTTTCTTAAATCATTAAGATTGAGCATATCAATAGGTTTGTCATCAATAGTAATACTACCTTGATTGATGTCATACAAACGACCAATAAGGTCTAAAACAGTTGATTTTCCTGATCCTGTTTTACCAAGTATAGCAAGAGTTTCACCTTTTTTGAGCGAAAAACTAATGCCTTTTAAAGCTTCAATATTAGTGTCAGGATACGTGAAAGATACATTACTGAATTCAATATTTCCTTCAACAGTAGTATGCTCTTGTGTTTTGTTTTTTATGGTTGGTTCTTGCTTTAAAAACTCATTTATACGTTTTTGAGAAGCTTCAGCACGTTGTACTACTGAAGTTACCCAACCTACAGTTGCAACAGGCCAAGTAAGAAGGTTTACATATATAATAAATTTAGCGATGACACCTAAACTTTCAATTTCTCCATCGATATATTGTTTACCTCCAATATAAATTACAATGATGTTACTTAATCCAATTAAAAAAATCATTAAAGGAAAAAACAACGCTTGTACCTTGGTAAGGTTTATGTTTTTCTCACGGCTTTCGGTAGATAAGGTATCAAAATCAGCATTTACTTGCTCTTCAATACCATACGATTTTATAACACTAACACCACTAAACGATTCCTGTGTAAAGGTTGATAATTTTGAAAGCCATACTTGTACAATTGTACTACGTTTATGTATGGTTTTACTTAAAACATAAATAAGGTAGGATAAAACTGGTAGTGGAATAATAGTATATAGTGTTAGTAATGGCGCAGACTTAAACATTAAAAACAAGGCAATAACAAATAATGTTAGCGTGTTGATGCTATACATAATTGCTGGTCCTGCATATTCGCGAGCTTTACCAACATCTTCACTTATACGACTCATTAGGTCGCCTGTTCTGTTGGATTTATAAAAGTCTAACGACAGGCGTTGATACTGTTGATAAACTTCGTTTTTTAAATCAAACTCAATATATCTTGATACATTGATAATGGTTTGTCGCATTAAAAACGTAAAAATGCCTCCAATAACCGCAGCACCAACAATGTAAAGAATGTTGATGAGAAGTTCTCGTTTTACAACAGCCATATCAGTAATAATACCTTTTCGGTATTCATCAATAACATCAACCGATGAACCTACAAGCTCTGGTGTAAACAATAGAAAGATACGAGCAACTATAGTAATTATAACTCCTGATAGAAGTTTGTATCTGTATTTATAAAAGTATTTATTGAGATGTTGTAATTCTTTCATTTAAGGATTGCAAAGATTTAATAATCGTTACTATGTAATTTTAGTCGGATAATTTTGCGAATACTTTAATATTAAGTTATTTTTGCACGCTGTTTTTAGATAAACTAAAAAAGCTATAAAAATAATAAAAATATAATGATATCAGACGTCATAAGTTCTAAAGAACTTTCAAAGGTTGATCCTGTTTTTGGTCAAGTATCTTTTGACAATCACGAGCAAGTTGTGTTTTGCAACGACAAAGATACTGGTTTAAAAGCAATAATTGGAATTCATAACACAGTTTTAGGTCCAGCACTTGGTGGAACTAGAATGTGGAATTATAACAACGAGTGGGAAGCACTTAACGATGTGTTGAGATTGTCTAGAGGTATGACCTTTAAATCGGCAATTACTGGTTTAAACCTAGGTGGTGGAAAAGCAGTAATTATTGGAGATGCTAAAACCCAAAAAACTCCTGAACTTATGAAAAAGTTTGGTGAGTTTGTTCACTCTTTAAGTGGTCGTTATATTACTGCTGAAGATGTAGGTATGGAAACTTCAGATATGGATACAGTAAGAGAAGTAACACCTTACGTAACTGGAATATCTGAAAGTATTGGAGGAGCAGGTAACCCATCACCAATTACAGCTTATGGTGTATTTATGGGAATGAAAGCAGCTGCCAAGTTTAAGTTTGGTTCAGATGTTTTAGAAGACAAAACCATCTTTGTACAAGGAATTGGAAATGTTGGTGAAGCTTTAGTAGAGCATTTGGTTAACGAAGGAGCTAACGTAACTATTAGTGATATTAGTAAAGAGCGTTTAGAAAGTATTAGAGACAGATATGGTGTAACTATTTACAACGGTAACGATTTGTATAGTGAAGCTATGGATATTTATGCACCTTGTGCTTTAGGAGCTACTATAAACAATGATACTATTCATAAATTACAAGCTAAAGTTATTGCAGGAGCAGCAAATAATCAATTAGAGATTGAAGAGGTTCATGGTAAAATACTTCAAGAAAGAGGTATTGTGTACGCTCCAGATTTCTTAATTAATGCTGGTGGAATTATTAATGTTTACGCAGAATTGGAAAACTACGGAAAACCAGAAATTATGCGTAAAACAGAGAATATCTACAATACCACTTTAGAAATTCTTAAAAAAGCAGAACACGATGGTATCACAACCAACAGAGCTGCTTTAGATATCGCTCAAGAGCGTATCGAGACTAGAAAACGAGAAAACGCAAAATAATTTAACAGTTACCAGCATTTAGTTTCGGTAATGAATAAATAATACTATTTTTGTGAGGCGAAAAGGTAAAGCTTTTCGCCTCTTAATTTTAACGTTCTTTATAATATGCTTAACAGAAGACATATTCGTATCAAGGTCATGCAAACCATTTATGCATTTAATGGTTCAGAAAGTTCTGACCTCAAAAAAGATGAAAAGTTCCTGCTTCAAAGTTTAGATAGTATGTACGATTTGTACTTAGCTATTCTATCATTACTTATTGAAGTTCAAAAAAGAGCTGAAGACCACTTAGACAAAACACAAAAGAAGTTTTTAGCTACACAAGAAGAAAAAAATCCTAATTCAAAGTTTGTAAACAATAGTATACTTTGTGCTTTAAGAGACAACGAAACCCTAAAGGACGAACTAGAAAATCGTAAACTGAACTATTGGTATTTAGATTTTGAGTACATCGAAATCATTTTTAAAGCCATTTTAGAAAGTAAAATCTACAAAGACTATATGGCTACTAAAACCTCTAGTTTTAATGAAGATAAAGCTGTAATAGTTGATTTGTTTACTGAAATCATAGCGCCTAACGAAAAGCTATTTGATTACTTTGAAGACAAAAAGCTTACTTGGGTAGATGATTTACCAATAGTAAACACTAGCATATTAAAGTTGCTTAAAAAATGTAAGCCAGATGCTCCAGAAGCATTCTTTACACCAAGCTTGTACAAAGATTTAGACGATAAAGATTTTGCTACAGAGTTGTACAAAAAAACTGTTTTAAACACTACTGTTTATAACGACGAAATAGCAAACAAAACCAAAAACTGGGATGCTGAGCGTATCGCGAGTTTAGATTCGGTATTGTTAAGAATGGCAATTTGTGAGTTTCAAAAGTTTCCATCTATTCCAGTTAAAGTAACTATAAATGAGTATTTAGAGATTGCTAAAGAGTACTCAACACCTAAGAGTAGCATCTTTATAAATGGTGTTTTAGACAAAATTGTTAAAGAGTACAAAACAGACGGGAAACTAAATAAAATAGGAAGAGGATTGATGTAATAAGAAATTATTAGTACCTTTATCTGCTGAAAAATGTAAAACATTTAAATAATAATTTTTAAAAATTTAACCCTATGAAAAAAGTGATCTTAAGTTTAAGCGCATTATGTATGGTAGCTTTTACTTCATGTAAGGAAGATGCAGCAAGCAAAGTGAAATCTGAAAATGTAGCTCAAGCTGCTGAAAGAGATGCAGTTGCTGGTGAACTTCCGGTGATTTCTTTTGAAGAAGCAGAACACGATTTTGGAACCATAGTTGATGGAACTCCAGTTGAAACAAAATTTAAATATACTAATACAGGTAAAGCACCATTAGTAGTTAGTAACATTAAAAGTACTTGTGGATGTACTGTACCTCAAGATTGGAGTAGAGAACCTTTAGCTCCAGGTGAGTCATCTGAATTTACTGTAAAATTCAATGGTAAAGGAAAAAACCAAATCACTAAAACTATTACTTTAACTACAAATACTGAAAAAGGTTCAGAGCAAGTTAAAATTAAAGCTTTTATTGAGCCAGATCCAAACGCTCCTCAAAAAGCAGCAGGTAGTGCAAGTATTAAGCAAGTAAACTAATAATTAATGGAAGGAATTTCTGGTTTTTTACCTTTTATAGCCATGTTTGTTGTGGTGTATTTCTTTATGATTGCACCTCAAATGAAACGAGCTAAACAGGAAAAAAAGTTTGCAAGCGAATTAAAAAGAGGAGATAAGGTTATTACCAAAAGTGGTATGCATGGTAAAGTTGTTGAATTAAACGACAAAGACAATAGCTGTGTCATTGAAACCTTAGCAGGAAAAATAAAGTTTGAACGTTCTGCCATTTCAATGGAAATGAGCAAAAAGTTAAATGCTCCTGCAACTACTAAGTAACTTGCTTAAACAGTATAAAATAAAAAACTCCGAAGTAACCCTTCGGAGTTTTTTTATGTATTTATTCTAAACACTAAACACTAAACACCAATTAACAATTCTTATATTTATCATGTAAGCCAACACCTTTTAAAATCATAGGTGTAATTTTATCTAATCGGGTTTGTTTGGTAGCTTCTCTTTTAGCACTTTCAATATACTCACAGTATTCTCGTTGTTTAGCAGGAGTTAAAGCTTTAAAACTAGTATTAAGCTCACTATTGACTTTTAAAACTGTACTTAGTTCTTTTGGGATAACCACAGTTTTACCTTTACGTTCTGGTTTTAATTCTTTACCAAGTTTTTGGTTTTCTATAGCTTCTTTTACATAGGCTAATACAACTGCTTTGTCAATATCTTCAATAGACTCAAAACGCATTTGTCGTAAAGCTTTTGTTTTTTCTTGAGCATTGACTAGTAGTTGTTGTTCATCTTTAAGAAACACACCATTAAAAAACCAAATACCAAAGTGCTGTTTAAAAGCACCTAAACCCACAACATTTTTACCGTTTAAGGAATACACAGGAGCACTCCATTTTAAACTTTCATCGAGTTGGGTGGAGTTTATAAGGTCACGCAATAAGGTTAAGGCATCACTAAAATGGCTATTGACTTCTATATATTCTTCTACTGAGGATACTTTTTTCATGGTTTAGTTGTTATGTTTTACATATTCATAAATAGCGACACTTGTTATTGTTCCATTGGCTTCGGTAGTTATTTTTGAAATATTTCCAGTGTTATCCACACAGTAGGTACTTGTGGATATGTAATTATTTTTTTGATTATTTGTAAACACTAAGCTTTTGCTTTCAATTAAAAATCCTTTTTCGTCATATACGTTTTCCGTTTGTAGTCGTTTAGGATTGTCTTTAACTCTCCAAACTTTAGTAACGTCACCTGCTTTGTTGTATTCGTATTCAAAAGCACCATTTTTACTGTATTGATTCTGTGGGATTTTATCACCAGATAAGTCAAATTCTTGGTCTACTCGCTTAATTTCTTTTCCCTTGGAATTATATGAAATTAAAATTCGTGATGTATCATTAGGATATTCAAACTTGAAATGAGATTCTAAGGCTCCATTGGGTTGAAATCTTTTTTTCTCAATCATACGTCCATTTTTGTCATAAAGCTCCCAATCCCATAACCTTTTTTCATTTTGATGCTCAAGATCTAACAAGTAGATTTTAACTTCTTTTATTCCATTTTGTTTATATCTATCAGCTTCTTTTTTCCACATGCTTTGCGAAAAGCTTGAAAAACTGATGATTAAAGCTAGAAATAGTATGGTTTTTTTCATGAGTTTGGTTTTAAAATTTGTAAATAGTAATTGTGGTTACGGATTGTTATTGTTGGGTTTATTTTTTTCATTCATTATTTTTTCAGCTGTTTCAGATAGAAAATCACTTAATTTATCAATCAAAGTTTTTAAAAAGTCTATGGATTCAATTTTTACTTGTGATTTTTCTGTGTCAAATGATATTCCGTTCGAATTTTCAATAAATGTCAGAATACTATTTTTTGGTGATTTTATTATTCCATTGTTGTGAGCTATTGAATTTCTAATTAATTGGTATTTTTTAATTTCAGCCCATTTTTCATTTAAATCATCCAAATTTATGTTTAGGACATTTGTTATATACTTTCTACATTGTCCAATATAACCTTGTCCGTTAATGTCTTTAGGTCCAATTTTTAAATTTTCTGCATTTTGGCACCATTCACTGAGGTTAAAAAATTCATTTTCAAAGGTTGAGTAAATTGTCAGATAAATTGATTGATTGAGAATGTTTGGAAATTCCGAATTATTAATAATTTCCATTTCGTAAATATTAAAAGCATCAGGTATTTCAGGATTGTTTGAGTGCTTTTTATTCCACGCACGATATTTTTCATTTAATTCTCTTTCTTGTTGGAGAATCATTCCCACAGATTTATCCAAGTATTCTTTTATTGGATCAAATTTGAAATCCAATAGAATTCTTGTGTTATCAAGAAAGTCATATTTTCTACTAAATTTTCTATATGACATGGTTAGGTTTTCTCAACTTACTCACAACTAATAATTACTTATACTTTTCAGCAGTCAATTCAGCAATTTTGCAAATTACTTCGGTTGCTTTTATCATGCTTTCAACAGGTACATACTCATAACGTCCATGAAAGTTATGTCCACCAGCAAAAATGTTTGGGCAAGGTAATCCCATATAACTCAACTGCGATCCATCAGTACCTCCTCGTATTGGTTTTATTAAAGGTTCAATGTTAAGTTGTTTCATTGCTTCTTCGGCAATATCAACAATATGCATTACAGGTTCAACCTTTTCTTTCATATTGAAGTATTGGTCTTTAATGTCAATGACAATAACTTCTCTACCATATTCGGTATTGATATCAAAAGCAAGTTTTTGCATCACTTCTTTACGTGCTTCAAAGTGTGCTTTGTCATGGTCTCTAATAATGTATTTTAAAACAGTATCTTCAACTTCGCCTTGTATAGAGTGTAAATGAAAAAAGCCTTGGTAACCTTCGGTGTGTTCAGGTGTTTCTAATCGTGGTAAGGCATTAATAAATTCGGTAGCGATATACATAGAGTTTACCATTTTTCCTTTGGCATAACCAGGATGTACAATTTTACCTTTTACTTTTACAGTTGCTCCTGCAGCATTAAAGTTTTCATATTCCAATTCACCTATTTGACTTCCATCCATAGTGTAAGCCCAATCTGCTCCAAATTTTTCAACGTCAAACTTATGTGCACCTCGACCAATTTCTTCATCTGGTGTAAACCCAATTTTAATCGTGCCATGTTTTATTTCAGGATGCTGAATAAGGTATTCCATTGCCGAAACAATTTCGGTAATACCAGCTTTGTCATCAGCACCTAAAAGCGTAGTACCATCAGTAGTGATTAGGGTTTGACCTTTGTAAAGCAACAGGTCTTCAAAATAACTAGGAGACAGTATAATGTTTTCTTCTGCATTTAAAGCAATGTCCTTACCATCGTAGTTCTCAATAATGCGAGGTTTTACATTGGCTCCTGTAAAATCTGGTGAAGTATCAAAATGCGATATAAACCCAATTGTTGGTACATCGTGCTCAACATTGCTAGGTAAGGTTGCCATAATGTAAGCGTTATTGTCTATGGTAACGTCTTTAAGCCCAATAGCTATAAGTTCTTTTACAAGTGCATGTGCTAAATCCCATTGTTTAGCAGTACTTGGAGTTGTGTCAGAGTTTGGGTCAGACTCAGTATCTACGGTTACATAACTTATAAAGCGGTCAATAATATGTTGTTTTTCGATCATGTTTTATATTTTATTCAAAAATAACATTTATAATTTTTTTGGTTTTTGAATTGTAGGTTTTTTTATTTAAAATTACTTTTGCGCAAACATAATTTCATGTACAAGATCATTGTTCGTCCATTACTATTCTGTTTCGACCCAGAACACATTCATCACTTTACGTTTTCATTAATTCGATTTTTAAACAAAATACCTTTGGTACCTTCGCTGTTTAAAAGCTTATACTTGGTGAAAGACAAATCGCTAGAGCGACAATTGTTTGGATTAACATTTAAAAATCCCGTTGGTCTTGCTGCTGGTTTTGATAAGGATGCTAAACTGTTTAACGAACTGGGTAACTTAGGGTTTGGGTTTATTGAAATAGGAACGCTAACTCCTAGGCCGCAACCAGGAAACCCTAAAAAGCGATTATTCAGATTAAAAGAAGATAACGCTATTATTAACCGAATGGGTTTTAATAATGGAGGTGTAGAAGAGGCAGTAACACGATTAAAGAAAAACAAAGGTGTGCTTATTGGTGGTAATATTGGTAAAAATAAAGTAACACCTAACGAAAATGCAACTGATGATTACGTATACTGCTTTAACGCTTTATATGATTATGTCGATTATTTTGTGGTAAATGTAAGTTCTCCCAACACACCTAATTTAAGAGCGTTACAAGACAAAGAGCCTCTAACTAAGCTTTTACAAGAGTTAAAATTGCAAAATGCTAAAAAGTCGAATCCTAAACCTATTTTATTAAAAATTGCTCCAGATTTAACCGATGAGCAATTATTAGACATCATTGATATTGTTAAAGTAACTAAAATAGATGGTGTTATTGCTACCAACACGACCATTTCTAGAGAAGGTTTACAGTCTGATAATAAAACAGAAGTTGGCGGATTAAGTGGTAAGCCATTAACGCAACGTTCTACTGATGTGATTCGTTTCTTATCAGAAAAAAGCCAAAAAGCATTTCCAATAATTGGAGTAGGAGGTATTCATACAGCTCAAGATGCACTTGATAAATTAGAAGCTGGAGCAGATTTGGTTCAGCTTTATACAGGGTTTATTTACGAAGGACCAAAACTTATTAAAGACATTAATAAAGCACTACTTAACAAGTAGTCGCTGGATGTTGTTAGAGCCATCATTAGCAATCGATTTTACAAGATACACACCAGTTGTTAAGCTGTTGATATCAATATATAGTTGTTTACTGTTTGAAGTGTTTTTGTAAGATTTAACTTTTTTTCCAAGAACGTCATAAAACACTATTTCTGATAGACTAGTTGTTTCCGTTGATATTTGCAGTACCGAAGTTGCTGGATTAGGAAAGAGCTGGATGTGATTAGTCGTTTCAATATCATTTACACCAAGTACTTGTTGAAGCGTAATGGTTAAAGTGCCTACTTTTTCGGTATTAAAAGGTGCTACACCAGATAGACTTGTTATAGGAACATGAGGAGTAATATCGGCATTTGGTGATGAATAATTCATTCCGCTATCAGTACCAGCATCATAAACGTATAAGTCTATAACTATTGAATTTTCCCAAGTACCACTTGCTCTTAAGTTAACACCATTTACAGCAATCATCCAATCAGGACTAGGAGCAATCATTGAAACCAAAGTAAGCAATGGATAATCTTCACTTATCTGTAAGCCTAAAACCTCAATACTACCTGTAGCTGTAGCAAGTTGGTCACCATCAATATACTGTTCAGCATTTCCATTAGTAATGCTTGTTTGTACTTCTGCTTCAAAAGCATCATTAATACCTAGTTCAGCAACGTCTTCAATACCTTGTGAAGCAATACCACCAAGTTCTAAAAATGTAATGTTAGCATTGTGATTAACGCCTACAAGTTTTGACCAATGCGGATTGTTAGGAAACGTACCATGATCGGCTTCATTCCATATACTATTAAATACAACATCGTAAACAGCAGTAGTTTGCGAAAATAGAAGAGAGTTAAAACAGAGGAAAAGAAATAGTAAAGTAAAGTTTTTCATAGCGTGCAAATGATAATTATTTGTTAAGTCGAAAACTTATGTTAATAGCTTACAAAGTATTAGCTGTTTGTTGAAAATAGATTTTTATGAAATCGTTTTCGATGACAATATTCTTTTCTATCTTTGAAGCTAATGAGCAGTCCAGTAAAAATCATTGAATGCCCTAGAGATGCCATGCAAGGTATTAAGGCATTTATTCCTACCGAAAAGAAAGTACAGTACATTCAGTCCTTACTACGTGTAGGCTTTGATACTATTGATTTTGGAAGCTTTGTATCACCAAAAGCTATTCCGCAAATGGTGGATACTGCCGAAGTCCTTTCGCAATTAGATTTAAGCAAAACGACTAGCAAGTTGTTGGCAATTATTGCAAATACAAGAGGAGCAAATGATGCTTCACAGCACAAGGAAATTAACTATTTAGGCTATCCGTTTTCAATCTCTGAAAACTTCCAAATGCGAAACACGCATAAAACCATTGCAGAATCTGTAGTGACCTTAAATGAAATACTGGAAATAGCAGATAAGTCAAACAAAGAAGTGGTTGTCTATATTTCTATGGGATTTGGTAACCCTTATGGAGACCCTTGGAATGTGGATATTGTTGGTGAATGGACCGAAAAGCTTGCAGCAATGGGAGTGAAGATTCTTTCGTTAAGTGATACTGTAGGAACTTCTAATCCTGAAAGTATTGATTATTTATTTTCCAACCTTATTCCTAAATATCCTCATGTAGAGTTTGGGGCACATTTACATACTACACCAACTACTTGGTTCGAAAAAGTAGATGCAGCATATAAAGCAGGTTGCAGACGTTTTGATGGAGCTATACAAGGTTTTGGTGGTTGTCCTATGGCCAAAGACGAACTTACTGGTAATATGCCTACTGAAAAGCTATTATCTTACTTTACATCTCAAAAAAGTAGCGACCTTAACGCTATGAGTTTTGAAAGTGCTTATAACGAAGCTACCAAAATTTTTACAGCATATCATTAATTTAAGATTTCCTTAAAGCTATTTAGGTATTTAGTTGTATATTTGCATGCAATTATAATCGTAATTGCAACATGACAGCACATCAAAATAAGATACTAGGAGAAGGATTAACTTATGACGACGTACTTTTAGTCCCAGCCTATTCCGAAGTATTACCAAGAGAGGTTAACATCCAAACAAAATTCACGCGCAACATTACACTTAACGTTCCTATAGTTTCTGCAGCTATGGATACCGTTACCGAAAGTAGAATGGCTATTGCCATTGCTAGAGAAGGAGGTATTGGTGTATTGCATAAAAACATGACCATTGAGGAGCAGGCTATAAAGGTAAGGCGTGTAAAACGTGCCGAAAGTGGTATGATTATAGACCCTGTAACTTTACCGCTTACTGCCAAAGTAATTGATGCTAAGCAAAATATGGCAGAGCACAGTATAGGTGGAATTCCTATTGTTGATGAAAACGGAACATTAAAAGGAATTGTTACCAATCGTGATTTAAGATTTGAAAAAGACAATGACAGAGCCATTGTTGAAGTAATGACTTCTGAAAACTTAGTAACTGCTGGTGAAGGCACATCTTTAATGGATGCTGAAGTTATTTTACAAGACAATAAAATTGAAAAATTACCTGTAGTTGACGATAACTATAAACTTATTGGGTTAATAACATTTAGAGATATTACTAAACTCACCCAAAAACCTATTGCAAATAAAGATAAATACGGAAGATTACGTGTTGCTGCTGCTGTTGGTGTTACAGGAGATGCTCTAGATAGAGTATCTGCTCTAGTAAGTGCAGGTGTTGATGCTGTTATTATTGATACAGCTCATGGACATACCAAAGGTGTGGTTTCAGTGCTTAAAGAAGTAAAAACTAAACACCCTGAATTGGATGTAGTAGTAGGCAATATAGCTACTACTGCAGCTGCAAAGTACTTAGTAGAGGCAGGAGCTGATGCTGTAAAAGTAGGTATTGGTCCAGGGTCAATATGTACAACACGTGTAGTTGCAGGTGTAGGTTTTCCTCAATTTTCAGCAGTATTAGAAGTTGCTGCAGCAATAAAGGGTAGTGGAGTACCAGTAATTGCTGATGGTGGTATTCGTTACACAGGCGATATCCCTAAAGCCATTGCAGCAGGAGCTGATAGTGTAATGTTAGGATCGCTTTTAGCAGGAACTAAAGAATCTCCAGGTGAAACCATTATTTACGAAGGAAGAAAATTTAAATCTTATCGTGGAATGGGATCGGTTGAAGCCATGAAACAAGGTAGTAAAGACCGTTATTTCCAAGATGTAGAAGATGACATCAAGAAGCTAGTACCTGAAGGTATTGTAGGTCGTGTGCCATACAAAGGCGAATTGGTAGAAAGTATCCATCAGTTTATTGGCGGATTACGTGCTGGAATGGGTTATTGTGGTGCCAAAGATATTGAAACACTTAAAGAAACAGGACAGTTTGTAAAAATCACAGCTAGCGGAATTAACGAAAGTCATCCGCATGATGTCACTATTACTAAAGAAGCTCCTAATTATTCAAGATAATACACAAGTTTTAATAAATTAATATAAACCGTTTCTTTCCCAGAAACGGTTTTTTTTATGTCATTCCTTGTCATTGCGAGTAATCCTTTTCTTTATTGTCATTGCGAGTGTGACGAAGCAATCACATCTTTCGTCAGTTCGAGTGTTCCAACTGCAAAGTTGGAAAGTATCGAGAACCCAAAAACTAAACCCAAATAAACCCTAAAACTATAAACTACTTTTTCTATTTTTACCAAAAGTACAGTTATGCACTTCCAACCACTTTTAAACTACATAGCAAAACACGTAGCGCTCACCAAAGAAGAAACCGATTATCTAGTGGAGCATTTACACTATCGTAGGTATTTAAAAGGACAATACATCCTTCAGCAAGGCGATGTGTGCAGAACCAGTTCGTTTATACTAAAAGGGTGCACCAAACTATTTTATGTAGACGATACAGGAACCGAACACATCATTATGCTAGGTGTTGAAGATTGGTGGACTTCAGATATTGGAAGTTTCATAAATCAAACACCTGCCGAATTCAACATACAGTGTTTAGAAGATACCGAGTTGGCACAATTTCATTATGACACTATCGAAGACATTTTCGAACGTATCCCTAAGCTAGAGCGCTTTTTCCGTAAGGTAACCGAACGTGGTCTTGCAGCAGCCTTAAACCGAATTATCCGCAACTTTAGTATGACGGCTAAAGACCGTTACCTGTTCTTTAGAGCAACCTACCCTAAGATAGAACAACGCATTCCGCAGTACATGATAGCCTCTTATTTGGGTATTACCAAAGAGTTTTTAAGCAAAATAAAAAAACAGGTCGCTCAAGAAAGTTAAACTAGTTTAACCTTATTTTATAAACTACTTCATTTTTACCCTTACGATGTGTTGATAGTTTTGTAGTGTAATTTTTTAATCAGAAAAACCACAACAAAATGAACACATTAAAAACCACTGCAATTATAGTATTTGCAACATTTACAGCTTCAGTTGAAGCACAAGAACAAACCGTAAACACTTCAGAGAGTAAAGTCGTTTGGAAAGGCTACAAAGTAGCAGGATCTCACGAAGGTACCATTAAGATTGAATCAGGTACATTACAATTCAATGGCGAGCAACTTACAGGAGGCGAGTTTGTAATGGATATGACTAGCATTAACACCACAGACCTCGAAGGCGAGTACAAAGACCAATTGGACGGACACTTAAAAAGCGACGATTTCTTTGGTGTAGACAACCACCCAACAGCTAAGTTGGTATTTACTAAAGTAACACCATCAGGTAAAAACGCTTACGATATACAAGGAAGCTTAACTATAAAAGGCATCACTAACCCTATTAGTTTTACGTTGTCAGTTTACGGAAGTAAAGCCACTGTAAAATTAAAAATTGACCGTAGCCAGTACAATGTACGTTATGGTTCTAAAAGCTTTTTCAACAACCTAAAAGACAAAGCAATATATGATGAGTTTGATATTGTAGCAGACCTTCAGTTTTAAACCCTTAATTGATTAATAGCACTAAAACCGTTTCTTTCCCCAGAAACGGTTTTTTTATGTCTTTCCTTATTGTCATTACGAGTGCAACGAAGCAATCTCAGTTTTGTCATTCCGCACTTGATGCGGAATCCATTAGTTCAGCATTTCACACTGTTGTCATTGCGAGGAGCATAGCGACGTGGCAGTCTCAATACTACGCTATAGATTGCTTCACCTAAGCCTGTCTTGAACGACAGCCTAAAGGTTCGCAATGACCCTTGTGTTTTTATAATGACAAAAGACATAAAGAGGTGTCACCATTCACTTTAAAAATGCTATTAATTTTTTATTCAGGAGTGTAAACAGTATCAGTTATTCTTTAATTGACCCATTTACATTTTGCAATGCCATGTTCATTAAAATCTTATTGACTAAGGCTTTAGGATACACCACAGTGCCACCAAGTTTTAAAGCAGGTATAATGTTCTTCATACGTAAACGGTAAATACTGCTTCGGCTTAGCTTAAAGTGGTACATCATATCTGCTGTGGTGTACCATTCTTCTTCATTGGCTATAGCTAAATCTAGTATTAGTCCGTTAGGTGTGTTAGGTAAATTTTGAGGAGACTGGGTTACGTTTTTATCTTGTTTTTTCATAACGTAAAAAATGAATTTAATACAAATAAAGTAAAGCATTAAAACACAATGTTTTAACTTATGTGTATTGAAAATATAAACAAAGTAATGTTGATAACTACCTGTTAATGAGTTGGTAATGAAATTATTGTAATTACTTTAAAAGTATTGCGCTACAACACACTATTCAACACTTCTGCAAGTCGAATACCTGCTTTTTGTAGTTGTGTTCTAGCAACGTGCAAATAGGCATAAGAGTATTTGTGTCTTAAGTTTTCTCCTTGTTCTACATTGGCATATACTTCTCGTGTAAGAATATGGGTTTCATTGACCCAATCAATCACTGTACCTTGTTGTATGGCTTTTACTTCGGCTTTGGTAAGGTAATCGGCATTAGCGGCAAGTTCAGTATAACTCATGCCATAGTCGTCAATCATTTTAGTATCCCATACCGAATGCAGGTTGGTGTCTTTATAAAACCACTGTAATTTAAAGTCGTTGCCACCTCTATCTTCGGCTAAACCAATATGCATAGGTTGGTGTAAATCGCCAATAAGGTGTACAAGCATACGTAAGTAAAACGCTTTATCCTCATGTGTAGCATCAGGGTTTTGCAATACGGCTTTACAATGTGCAATACCAGAAACCAAGTCGCCATCAGGATGTTGTTTAGATGCATCATAATCGGCATCTAGTGGCATGTTTATATAGTGCCAAGTGTAAAACTGGCTGAAACGATCATCGGCTTTAATTTCATCAGGATAGGTCGATACAAAAGCTAAAGACTCATGATTAAGCAGTTTTTTAATCATACGTTTAGACCTAGCTGTTAAATAGTTATCAGCTATGGCTCCAACAGTACGATGACCTGTTTTTCCCCATTTCACATTGGCATTGGTAGGAACTAACAAGACGAGGCACAGGCTTAACAGCAATAGGTGTTTTGGTTTCATAACGTATAACTTAAAATGATGTAGTAAAGATAACTGTATTTATTAAAACAGAAGACCAACAACCGATAAAGATTAAGCTGTTGCTAAGGTCTTTTTTTGTACGTTACGCAACCATGCAAACACTAATACTGATAATATTCCAAACACCGAAAATCCTATAAATAATGGCAATGCAGAAGTGGTGACAAAACTTCCTATATAGTTGGCGATAGGTACAGCCATAACGGTAGATATAAAACCATTAATTGCCGACCCAATACCAGCAATATGTCCTAAAGGTTCCATAGCTAAAGAGCGTAAGTTTCCAAAAAGGAAACCAACTGCAAAAAACTGCAGAATAAAAAAGGTAATTAATACATGCACACTAGGGTTAACACCTGAGTGAAACAAGACTACATATAGTAATGAGATAATGGTATACGCAATACCAGCAGTATAGGCAATATTAAACGACCCAAACCTAATAACCAATTGGCTATTGCTAAAGGTTGCAAACCCAACCGAAAAGGCAGTACTCGCAAAAATATAAGGGAACATGTCCCCAAGGTTATACTGTTCTTGAAATATTTGTTGAGACGTACTTAAATACACCATAAAAGAACCTGTAATAAAACCAGACACTAGAGTAAAGGCAATAGCATCTTTATATTTAAAAAACTCTTTAGTACCACTTATAAATATTGAAGGCTTAAACGGAATACGTTTTTTTGGAGAAAGCGTTTCTGGTTGTCGTTTCCAAAACCAAAGCACAATGATTAAACCTATAATTAAGTTGGCATTAAAAATAGATTGCCAATTAAAAAAGTCGAGGAGGAGCTGTCCAAAAGTTGGAGCTACAATAGGCACCAAAATAAAGAACATTACAATTATGGAAAGTACCTTAGCCATAAAGTCACCACTATAAGTATCGCGTGTCATAGCAACAGCAATGGTTCTAGGTGAGGACAGACCCACACCTTGAAGCACACGAGCTATAAGCATAACCGTAAAATCATTGGTAGTTACGCAAATGATACTTGCTATAACAAACACAGTAAACCCAAAGTACACCATGGGCTTTCTACCAAAACTATCCGATAGCGGACCAAAGATTAATTGCCCAAACCCAATACCTAAAAAAATCATGGTAATCAAATACTGATTTTGATGAGGGTCGCTCACACCCAAAGCATCACCTATTTGCGGTAAAGCAGGTAATAAAGCATCTATGGAAAGGGCTACAATAGACATCAAAGATGCCATAAGTGCTATAAACTCAATTTTGAAGGCTGGTTTTTTTCGCATGCTACAAAAATACCTTGTTTTACTGTATTGAATTGAATGTAAAGTCTTAAAGCTATCTTAAAAAAAGAAAAACTCCTTAATCGATAATTAAGGAGCTCTTTTTTTGTGAAATTGTTAAAATAAATATGCTAAAAGTGTATTTACGTCTTAGTAATTGTTATTTAAAAAACCGCTAAGTTAAATTTTAAAACTAATAGCTATATTTATTCCATATTTTAAAGCGAATAAATGGCTAATTATTACAAAAGTATATTATGTGTTTTATGTTGTTGTATGGTTTCATTTGGACAAAATAAAAATGGTCAAGATGTTTTTAGGTATATCGATTCTGCCGACATCTATTACTCCATTAAGCCTAAACTAGCGCAACAATATTTAGATTCTATACCAGAGCCAGTAACTGCATCTATAGCTGGTAGTCTTGCAGAGTATTACCAATTAAAAGCACTTATAAATGATAGACTTAATGAAGGAGCAAAAGAGTTTCAAAACTTTTTGTTGGCTCTAAAATATGCTGAGCAAGAACAAAAGTATGATATTGCAGGTATGAGTAGTATTGAACTGTTTTACAATACATTTATTGTTAATGATGGTAAAGCCGATGTAAAATATCTTGAGCAAGCTAAAGCTTTTTATACTCTCGACAATAATTATAATGGCTTAATTGAAGTTAACCAAATGTACGCTTACATTGAGATGCACAATAACAATTTTAAAAAAAGTAATGAATTAACGTTACAGCATCTTGAAGAGTATAAAAACATAACAGATGATGGCTATTACTATATGTATGCACTGTTTATGCTGTCATCTAATTATACACACTTGTATAACATTGATAAAGCACATAAATACCTTTACCATTTAGAACGTATAAAAAATGACACAACTATTTCACCACCATTACACGATGCTCATTTGGTGACTATTTATACTTGTCTTGCTGATGAACATTTAAAACAAAAAGAAATAGACTCTACATTTATGTATTTAAATAAAGCTAAACCTTTACGTAAGTTTATGAATGATGCTGATGTGGAAAACTATTACACTGTTTTTTTAAATTATTATGATTCTAAATCAGATTTAAAAAACAAAAAAAAATATGTTGATTCTTTACAGTTATTTCATGAAAATGAATTAGCAGAGACTATTGATGCAAGTTTAGAAATAAACACAGCATTACTACATTCAGAAAGGCAGTTACGTGTTGAGACTAAGAAAAAATATGTTAACAGATACTATATCTTAGGGCTTGTAATAGTGTTATTAGGTTTAATCAGTTTAGTAGTTGTAAAGTATAATACTTTTAAGAAAAGAATAAATAAATTTATAAAAAAAGATAGCGAATATGCCTACTTACAGTCTAACCATGAAAAATTAAAAGTAAAAGTTAAAGGTTTAGAAGGTTATATTGAAGATATAAAGCATAATATAAAGCAAATAGCTACTATAAGCGATGTAAACGACCAAAAAAATGAAATAAAACAAATGTATAAGGGCATACATTTAAACTCATCAACATTGCTTAATAAAAGTGAAAATCATTTAGAACTTATTAATGAACTTAACGTTGTTTTTTTTAATAAGATGAGTTCTAAACATCCTGAATTGACTTCTTCAGATTTAATTATCTGCTACTACATACATACTGGATTTAAAAACAAAGAAATTTCGGTCTTCTTAAATACTACAGAACGGTCTATTGAAAGTAAACGCTATCGTATAGGAAAAAAACTACAACTTAAAGATAAAAGCGTTTCATTATTAGACTATCTTACACAATTGTAAATGTTTTAAAAAAGCCAGTAAAATTGTGTGGTGCGTAGTAGGTGAGTACCTATAAAATCAATTTTAAATACAGGGTTTTTGATATTTGTACAACTATTAATCAAACAATATCAAAAATGAAAAAAAGCTACTTTTTTCTACTGTGTTTTTTTACTACAGTAGTATTTTCGCAAACTACAAATTACAAAAATGCTCCTAATAAAAAGGGAAGTAATTACTTTGAAATTGTCAATACTGTAAGACAAGAATTAGAACCACTAAAAAACAGTACTTCAAAAACCGATATTAAAAAAATTAAACAATTTGAACGTTGGGCATATTACTGGAAAGATAGAGTAGATGCAAACGGTAATTTTCCAAATGAACTTTTGGGATATTACAATGCAGGTATTATTGATAAAAATGGAGTAATACAACCTTCTGTAGGACAAATGTCTAGAAGTGCTCAAAGTTCTCAATCGTGGGTTAATGTTGGTCCTCAAGGAGTGCCAGATGCTAATGGTTACTCTAATTATCCACAAATGGGTAGGCTCACTAATTTTTTAAGATTTCAAAAAGTACCTGAAACCGAAAATGTACTCTTTGTAAGTGCGCCTAATGGAGGAGTTTGGAAATCTATAGATAACGGTATCACTTGGGAACCTAAGTTAGATTTTATAGCAGGAATTGGAGTGACTGATATTAAAAGTAGTTCTACTGATGCTAATGCACCAGGAACTATATATGTGTCTACAGGCGATTATGATGCTGACCATATAAAATCCATAGGAGTATTAAAATCTACTGATTTTGGAGAAACATTTCAATCAACAGGATTAACGTTTAGTTTGTCTCAACAAGAGACAACGTCTAATTTAATAGTAATAAATGATAACACTGTAATCGTAGGAACTAATCAATATATAAAGAAAACAACTGATGGAGGTGCAACATGGACCAACGTTTATACGCATGTTTATAATGATGCACAAATAGGAAAGTTTCACAGAAATGGAGCAAATATAATGTGTGCTGATAGTTGGGGAGGATTACTGTTTTCATCAAACTATGGTAACACATGGTCAATAATAAAGCCTGTAGGTATAAACTATGAAAGACATGCTGTAACATCAGATTTAGCAACTGGTATATTTTATGTTCAAAACAAAGCAGGACAAATATCAACTTACAACCCTTCAGCATCAGTTCCTGCTTTAACCGCTTTAGGAAATCCAACAACAAATTATAACCCTCAAGGAGCATACAATCAAGCTTTGGTCGTAAAAGATGGTTTAATAATTAGTGGAAGCGTAGATGCTATAAACTCTGATAATAATGGAGGCGTGTGGTATACTACTCTTAATAATGCATGGGAAGACAATAGTTCAGAAGGATCTTATGGACATGCAGATATACATGAAATGGGATATTTAGACAATGGGTATTCATTTTGGGCATGTAATGATGGAGGATTAATTTACTTTAATTATCCAACAATTTCGGAAGAAAAACCAGGTGTTGAGTACATGTCAGATGGTGTGTTAATTACACAATTATACTCGGTAGCTATTTCTCCTCAAAGTGAAAATCATAAAATAATAGGAAACCAAGATAATGACGGTTATAGTTTGGAGATGAAAGACGGTACTTTAAAGTGGGTGTCTGCCTTAGCAGGTGACGGAACTTGTACTGCTATTGACTATACTAACCCTTCTATTAGATATTTAGGTGGACAAAATGGCTCTCTCATTAGAACAGATTCTGGTTTTGCCAATAATTATGCTGGTGATGTTGATATTACAACACCTTCTGGAGCGCCATTTGTGTGGACAATGAAAATGAATTCAACAGTACCCACAACTTTATATGGTGGTTTTGGTGAAATATATAAATCTACAAACAAAGGAGATACTTGGACTAACCTAAACTCTGGAGCTGGACAAATAGAGTTTATTGAAACCTTTGGTAATAGCTTATTTGTTATTGGTGAGCATGGAGGAAGAAAATCATTAAATGATGGAGTGTCTTGGTCAGCTATAGTAGAACCATCTGTATCCGCTGATATGAATTCAGTAACTTTTAATCAATCAAACCCAAATATTGTTTATGCTACAATTAAAGGGTATGTAGATGGTTCTAAGGTTTTCAAATCAACAGATGGAGGATTGACTTGGTCAAACATATCTTCTGGTTTACCTAATATTTTAGCAAAGCAAGTTGTTTTGAAGCAAAATCAAAGTGAAGAAATTTTGTTTTTAGGTACAGAGTTAGGTGTTTATTACAAAACAGGAGTCAATGATTGGCAACCATTAGGTCAAGGTTTACCAAATGTTATCATAAACGATATTGAAATAAACTATACAGTTGATAAATTAATTGCAGGAACGTACGGAAGAGGTCTTTGGGAGATAAGTATTAATAATAATACATTAGGTATTGATGAAACATCACCAATAGATGGTAATGCTCCAAAGTTATATCCTAATCCTGTAACAGATGGGTTGCTATATATTAATATACCAACTGAGTTTGATTATGATTATGTTATTTATAACGTAGTAGGAGGCTTAGTGAAAAAAGGAAAATTAAGTTCTGGAGATAACCTAATTAAAGTAAATGATATTGCATCAGGAATTTATGTAGTAAGAATGACTAGTGGTAATTATGTGTCAACACAAAAAGTTGTTATTAAGTAAGTAACAATTAGTTATGAGGGAAGAAAAAGGAGTCTTATGAAGACTCCTTTTTTATTGTTACTTTTTTGTGTAAACTATTTCCATGCTTTTCATTTCTTGTTCTCCCATAACGATAAACATTTCAAATTTGTGAGAGGTTTCAGATAATACAGTAAACACTTCTTTGACTTGCATGTCTTGTCCGCTTGCAGGATCTAGCATACTGCCTTCAAGGGTTAAGGTGTTGGTTTTTTCATCCAACTGTCCTTTCATGAGCATGATACTGCTTCCAAAATTATCAATCCAAGTGGCAATAAATTCTTTTTTAGCATTGTCATAACCTGTAATACTTTCTCCCATAAAAGGCATTCCCATCATTTCACCATTATGCGATGAACGTTGGTACAGTCCATTCATAATCATTTCGTTAGTGGTAGTTGCTTTAGACTCTGAAGGTGGTTGCGAAGGATCCATCCATAGTTTTACAGTAGCGTTCCATTCACCATTCATAGCAGCTAACCATTTATGGTATTTACCAGGAGTCATGTTGTCCTGCCATGCTTTCATTTCTTCTGGAGTTTGCGCAAACCCTGTTACGCAAAATACCAATAGTGTTAGTGATACCAGTAATTTTTTCATAATAGTATGATTAAAAGTTGATTATCATAAAGATACTAAAAATTACAACGGAATATTACCATGTTTGCGCTTTGGCGTGTCTACATGCTTGTCCTCAAGCATTGCAAAGGCTTTTATCAATTTACGTCGAGTATCTTTTGGTAAAATCACTTCGTCAATAAAACCGCGTTCTGTAGCACTGTAAGGATTAGCAAATTTTTCAGCATATTCAGCTTCTTTTTCTTTCCATTTTGCTTCAGGGTCATCAGCGTCTTTTATCTCTTTTCTAAAAATAATTTCTGCAGCACCTTTGGCACCCATTACAGCAATTTCAGCACTAGGCCATGCAAAGTTCATGTCAGAACCAATGTGTTTAGAGTTCATCACGTCATATGCTCCACCATACGCTTTTCGGGTGATAACCGTTATTCTTGGTACAGTGGCTTCGCTAAAGGCGTATAATAATTTAGCACCATGAACAATAATTCCATTCCATTCTTGGTCTGTTCCAGGTAAGAATCCAGGAACATCTTCTAGTGTTAACAACGGAATATTGAATGCGTCACAAAAACGTACAAATCGCGCTGCTTTTTTAGAGCTGTTGACGTCTAATACACCTGCAAGAAACATAGGTTGATTAGCAACAATACCAATAGATTTTCCGCCTAATCTCGCAAAACCGACAATAATGTTTTCGGCATGGTCTTTATGAATCTCGTAAAATGAATGGTCGTCAATAATACCAGAGATTACCTCATGCATATCGTAAGGCTTGTTGGCATTATCAGGAACAATGTTAGATAATTGTTCTCTCAATTCATCACCTAATTCAAACGGTAAAGCTTTTGGCTTTTCTTGGTTGTTTTGTGGTAAGTAACTCAATAGTTTTTTGACGTCTTCCAAACATTCCACATCATTTGTTGACGTTTTATGAGCCACACCAGATTTTGATGCGTGTGTAGATGCGCCACCAAGTTCTTCAGAAGTTACAGTTTCATTTGTCACAGTTTTAACCACATTTGGTCCAGTTACAAACATATAACTGGTGTTTTCAACCATAAGGGTAAAATCGGTCATGGCAGGAGAATATACAGCACCACCAGCACAAGGTCCCATAATGGCAGATAACTGCGGAATAACACCTGATGCTTGTACATTTCTGTAAAAAATATCGGCGTAACCACCAAGCGAGCGCACACCTTCTTGAATACGTGCACCACCAGAATCATTCAATCCAATTAATGGTGCGCCAACTTTTACAGCAAGGTCCATAATTTTACAAATCTTTTCGGCGTGAGTTTCAGAAAGTGAACCGCCAAATACGGTGAAGTCTTGCGCAAAGATGTACACCAAGCGACCATCAATAGTACCATAACCTGTTACAACGCCATCGCCATAAAATTGCTGTTTGTCCATACCAAAGTCCTTGGTACGATGCGTCACTAAAGCACCAATTTCTTCAAACGAGCCTTCATCTAATACATATTGCACGCGTTCGCGAGCCGTTAGTTTCTTGTTGGCATGTTGTTTTTCTATACGTTTTTCGCCACCACCTAAATAGGCTTGGGCTAATTTTTCGTTTAAGTCTTTTATTTTGTCTTGCATAATTGTCTAGTTTGGTACTCGTAATACGTTTTGGTCTTCCAGATACTGTTTTACAGCAATAAGCGCAGCAATGTTTGCTTCAGTTTCTTGTTTGGCTTTAATGGCTTCTGGTGAGTAATGTTTTTTAACAAAATGAGTGTCAAAATCCCCTGAACGGAAGGCATCGTGTTCACAAACAAACGTTCCGAATGGAAGTGTGGTTTGAATACCTTCAATTTGATAGTTTTCTATCGCTTTTATCATAAGTTGAATAGCCTCATCACGCGTCGTTCCGTAAGTGATTAATTTGGAAAGCATAGGATCGTAATAAATAGGAATATCCATACCTTGCTCAAAACCGTTATCTACTCGAATGTTTTCACCAATTGGCAATTGATACACATCTAAATGACCAACACTTGGTAAGAAATCGTTTAGCGGATCTTCAGCATAAACACGTAGCTCCAATGCGTGACCATGAATGCTTAAATCGGCTTGCTTTATAGCTAAAACTTCACCACGAGCCACACGAATTTGTTGTTCAACCAAATCGGTTTTTGTGATGAGTTCGGTAACAGGATGCTCTACTTGCAAACGCGTATTCATTTCCAAGAAGTAGAAGTTGTGGTTTTCATCCAATAAAAACTCAACTGTTCCAGCACCAATATAATCACAGGCTTTTGCCACTTTTACAGCAGCTTCACCCATTTTAGCACGTAACTCTGGAGTTAGTACAGACGATGGCGCTTCTTCAACCACTTTTTGATGACGACGTTGAATACTACATTCGCGCTCAAATAAATGAATGACGTTACCATGTGTATCTGCCATCACCTGAATTTCAATATGACGCGGCGATGCTACATATTTCTCAATAAATACCGAACCATCACCAAAGGCGTTAACGGCTTCACTAATGGCACGATCCATTTGAGATTCAAAATCGGCTTCTTTTTCAACAATACGCATGCCTTTTCCGCCACCACCAGCAGAGGCTTTTATTAAGATAGGAAACCCAATGCTTGTGGCAATGTTTTTAGCTTCAGCAATATCTGTAATGGCTTCGTCGGTTCCTGGAACCATAGGAATATCATAAGCTTTAACAGCGTCTTTGGCTGCTAACTTGCTTCCCATAATTTTTATGGCTTTGCTTTTTGGCCCTATAAAGGTGATGTTGTTAGCTTCGCATAATTCGGCAAAGTCAGCATTTTCAGAAAGGAATCCATAACCAGGATGAATGGCATCTACGTTAAGGTCTTTAGCGACTTGTATAATTTTATCACCTAATAAGTACGATTGATTAGAAGGTGCTTCACCAATTAAAACAGCTTCATCAGCATATTTTACATGTGGCGCATGTCTATCTATAGTGGAATAAACGGCAACCGTTTTTATACCCATTTTTTTGGCAGTTCGCATCACACGAATGGCAATTTCGCCTCGGTTTGCTACTAATATTTTTTTAATATTCATGTTTTAGATGTTCTTTTAGATAATAGAATAGAGAGCAGAGAATAGAGAATAAAGACGTATATATTTGATCTCTATTTTATCATTTCTTTTATCTCTTTTCTCATCTCTTGAGTTCTATTCAAATTCTATTAATAGTTGGTTTTTGTCAACAGCATCGCCTTTTGCTACAGAAATGGTTTTTATAACACCATCACGTGGAGATGTTAATACGTTTTCCATCTTCATAGCTTCAAGGATAAGCAATGTGTCATTTTCTTTAACTTCTTGACCTTGTGATACACTAATATCTAGGATAAGCCCTGGCATTGGTGCTTTTATATCGTTTACATGCTTTGAAGCACCTACTTCAAATCCCATGTCTTTAATAAGTTGGTCTAAATAATCAGCAATTGCAACGTTATACACTGTGTTGTTTACTTTCACAGCATAGGTTTTGTTATTGAAATCTTTTTCTATGATTTCAGCATTAAAAGACTGATTGTTTTTTAGGATGTGAAATGTATTTGTTTTTGTAGGAACGACATCAAGGTTTTGGATGTTTTCGTTTGAAATTTCAAAATGATCTGTGTTATTAACAGATGTTTTAAAGTTCGTCATGAAATTATAATTTTAGAGCTGTAAAGGTACATAAACTAAAACGTTTTCGAAACCTTTGAAGCGTTAAGACTACTTCTTATAACTTGAAGAGTTTTTTTAAGGTTAAACCTTTGTTGGTTTTTAGAAGTGTAGTGGTTTTTAAAAAAATAATTGCTGTAAGTAATGCGTCACCAGCAGCTGTATGTCTATCAGAAACATCAAGTACATAGTTTTCTGCAATCTCGTCAAGGGTGTATTTATCTTGTTTAATAAGGTTAGATTTAATGCGTGTCGCACGATATAAATTTACGGTATCTAAAACGCTGTTTTTAAGTTTGGGTAATTTATGACGCTGAAGCATTTTGTTAATCATGGTGATGTCAAATCGAGCATGATGTGCCACTAAAATACTATTGCGAATATAATTTAAGAACAGCTTTAAGGCATCTTCCTCGGTTGTGGTTTCAATACGTTCGTTTTTTATGATTCCATGAATCTCTACAGTGTTTTCGTTAAAATGCTCTTGTTTAATATATACTTCAAAGGTGTTGGCAATATTTATCTCATTATTATAGACCTCTACAGCACCAATACATAGTACACGATCTTTTTCATAATCAAAACCAGTCGTTTCAGTATCAAGAATTACAAAACGTGTATTGTGAATTTCAGAGCCTTTGGAGTTTGTAAACAAAGCTTCATAGTCTAGCCAGTAGTTAGGGTAATTAGGTTCGGGTTGTTTTTTAAAAAACGATAACATTACACTAGAGTACTTAGGTTAAACCTTATTTTAATAAACTCTTGCAGTGTTGCTATGGTTTTAAAACAACGCTTTAGTTTCATCTTTTCTTCTTTGGTTAAGACTTCAAGAGCAATAAATCTTCCATTGTCGTTATTTAGGAGTCCGTGTTTGGTTCTAAACTTAAGGATAGCCTTAAACGCATAAGAAGACGACAAGTAAAGTTCCTTGTTTTCAGGAAACAGTTCAGCAAGTTTTTCAAATCGCTCAGCAGTATTGTTGATGTTTTTGATTTGATACGTTAGTGTTAGCAAACGACCAGCATCAATTAAAGGCATAAGTGCACGCTTTTTTAAATCGAAAAAGTCTTTATGCTTACCATCACTTTCAACAAGAAACTGTCTAAAGAAACCAAGTGGCGACGCACTTCTTAAAGCATTTACACCCAATTTGCTTAAAAATACCGAATTGGTTTTGGTTATACTTAATACATGGTCTGACAAGGCATTGGTGAGTGATGCTTCGCCATAACTAATATCAAAGTCAAAGAAAATAGAAGAGAGTAGGATTTCATCATTTCCTGTATTGGAGGTCCAGTTACTAAATTGCGCTTTCCATTCATCAAGACTTAAACACCACTTAGGGTTTTTAGCCATCATATCTGCATTACAAAACTCAAAACCTATAGTGTTTAAACGCTTGTTAACCTTTTTTGCCAGTTTTAAAAAATAGTCTCTAACGGTTTCAAGTTCTTCTTTTGGGACATTTTCAAACACAATAGCATTGTCCTGATCGGTTTGTAAAAGCTGTTCCTTACGTCCTTGACTGCCAAGAGACATCCACGCAAATTTAACAGGAGGCTCTTCTTTCATTTTCTCAAGGCATCGTTCAATAATTCGCTTTATTGTGGCATCATTTAATTCAAAAATAATCTTGCTTGTATGTGTCAATGGAATATTCTGTAGGATATAGCCTTTTAGTAAAATGGCTATTTTTTCTCGCACACGTTTAAGGTCTTTGGTACTGTTGGTACGTTTAATCGCTTTCATTAACACAGAAGGGTTATTTCCTTTCATAAGTGTCATATCGTGCTCAGAGACTAAACCAATGAGTTTAGAGTTTGGTGTGCCATCTTCGGTAATACACAAATGCCCAATTTTATGTTTCATCATGGTAATTTGTGCTTGAGCAATGGTTAAGTTTTTAGGATAACAAAGCACAGGAGCACTCATTACATTTTTAACAGGCTCTTTAATGGTATGTAAGCCAGTAGCAACTTTATTTCTAAGGTCTTTATCGGTAACAATACCTAAGGGCAAATTATTGTCTTCAATAATTATTGAGCCAATGTTTTTGGAGCTCATCAGTTTTGCAATGGTTTTAATTTTTGAAGTAGGCTTAGCAGTGACAATTTTTTTAATGTAGCTTACTGGCTGTAGCTCAAATAAGTTATCGGTTGGGTTTAAGACAATTTCGGTATCCGAAAAAAAGCGCAGTTGATGCTCTTTAGAAAAAGGGTTTTCGGTATTGGAAGCAAAACTCTCCAAAAGGTATTTACCTACCGCTTTGTTTTTTTCGGCCATAGGTTTAAAAACCTCAATAGGAATGCTGTATAATATACATTCTTCTTCGGTTATGGAGGTAATGGCATAGTTTTCTTGTGCGAAAAGCGGACGAAGCCCAAACACATCGCCTTCGTCAAACTTATCAATCACTTCAGACGTGTTGTTAATAGTCTTTTTTAGTGACACAGCACCTTTGTGAATAATATAAAAATGCTGGTGTAATGTGTCGTTTTGGTTGTAGATTACTTGTCCTTTGTCGAGATACTTAATAGTAACCTGAACAGCAATCTCCAACAACTGATTTTTTTTAAGCAAATCAAAAGGAGGGAAGCGTTTAAGGAAATCGGCAATACGTTCGGCTATAGTGTTCTTCATACTGCTAAGTTAAGCACCAAACCTGTATTTGCATAATTAATCTAGTTTAAAATGCGAATCGTTTTGATGGCGTTTTATCGCTTTTCTAGCTAGGAATAATCCAACAGCTAGCGAGACAAAAGCACCAATCCAAATACCAGGAATAAAGTCGATAAACAAAAAGAAATCGTAAGCACCATGGAATAGGGTTGCCAATGCAAGACCTATAAGATTTAGTTTTATTCTGTTATTAGAAAACTTTGCTTTACCCATAAAATAGCCCATTAATACACCAAAGGTAGCATGTGCAGGAACTGCAGTAAAGGCTCTTAAAAATGCAATTTTATAACCACCTTCAAACACATACATAATGTTTTCGGTAGCTGCAAAACCCATTGAAACTACCACAGCATATACAATGCCATCAAAAGGCTCGTTAAAGTCTTTTTTAGGCTGAGCAAAATAGCGCACGATAACATATTTGCTAAACTCTTCAACTAATCCAACAATAAAAAAAGCTTTGATGAATTGGTCAAAAACACTTGTGTTAAAAGGTATTGGGATAACACTATCTGTAATAAGGTAAAGAAAAGTTGTAATCGCTATACTCCCAATACCACCAAACAAAAAGCAATATAAGATTAACCGTTTGGGCTCTTTTTCATATTTATCTTTAAAATAAATATAAAGGATAATCATTATAACAGGAGCTATCGCAAGGAGGAGTAGATTCATAGTTGAAAATTAAGTAAAATATTAAAACCTGTTACAGTTTTTTTGGATAGCATTAAAAATAGTAGTGTAGTAGGCTCTATTGCTAGCTACAAAATGGTTGTTGGTTTCACTGTTATTCAATAAGGACTGAAATGTAGAAAAGCTAACTAGTTTTAAAGCTTCAACTTCATCTTTTTGTGGTGTTAGTTGATTAATGTCTACCTGCAATTCTGTCATAAAAGTATGATGAAACTCATTGTCAACAATACCATTATCGTAGCTTTGAAAACATTCAAATACACCAATCTTATTAAGGTCTTGTTCTAAAATAGCTAAACCTATTTCTTCTTTGGTTTCTCTTACTGCTGCCTGTGTAATGGTTTCTCCTGCATCGATATGACCAGCAACTGAAACATCCCATAGTAACGGACAAATGGTTTTTGAAGCTGCTCGTTGCGCTAGTAGAATGTCTCCATTTTTAGTGTAAAACCAAACATGCGCTGTATTATGATAAAATCCTTTTGTATGTATTACAGATTTTAAAGCGGTTTCTCCTGTTGGGTTACCAGAGGCATCAACAATGTCAATTAATTCATCCATTTAAATAAGCGTTGTCCCATCGAGCGGAGTCGAGATGTTTTTTGAGATACCTTTTTTCAAGTTCTCGACTGCGCTCGAACAGACATAGTTTGTTTTATTCAACTACAAGATTGCCACGACCTAAAGGTCTCACAATGACATTTGCTATCTTATTTAAAGTAGCTAAAAGTTTCTCCGTTTTTAATCTTTAATAAAGATTCATAAATTAACTTGATAACATTCTCTACATCGTCTTTATGTACCATTTCTACTGTAGTATGCATGTAGCGTAAAGGTAAAGAAATTAATGCAGAAGCGACACCACCATTACTATAAGCAAAAGCATCTGTGTCAGTTCCTGTAGCTCTTGACAATGCTGAACGCTGAAATGGTATTTTCTTTTCTTCAGCAGTATCAGTAATTAAATCGCGTAGTTTTTGCTGTACTGCAGGCGCATAAGCCACAACAGGACCTAAACCAAGTTCTAGATGACCTTCTTTTTTCTTGTCAATCATTGGAGTAGTAGTGTCATGAGTTACATCGGTAACTATAGCTACATTTGGTTTGATGGTTTGAGTTATCATTTCTGCACCACGAAGCCCTATTTCTTCTTGTACCGAGTTTGTTATGTAAAGCCCAAAAGGCAGTTTCTTTTTGTTTTCATGAAGTAAACGCGCAACTTCAGCAATCATAAAACCTCCCATTCTGTTATCTAACGCACGACATACAAACTTGTCTTTGTTTAAGATATGAAACTCATCAGGATAGGTAATGACGCAACCTACATGAACACCCATTTTTTCAACTTCTTCTTTGTCTTTTGCACCAACATCTATAGTGATGTTTTCTAAAGTAGGAGCTTGCTCTTTTGCTTTGTTTCTAGTATGAATTGCAGGCCAACCAAATACACCTTTTACAATCCCTTTTTTGGTATGGATGTTTACAATTTTACTTGGTGCTATTTGGTGATCGCTACCACCATTTCTAATTACATGGATTAATCCGTTGTCAGTAATATAGTTTACATACCACGAAATTTCATCAGCATGTCCTTCAATAACTACTTTGTATTCTGCTTCAGGGTTTATAACACCAACAGCAGTTCCGTAGGTGTCAGTAATAAACTCATCAACATAAGGTTTTAAGTACTCCATCCATAGTTTTTGTCCATCCCATTCATAACCAGTTGGAGACGCATTGTTTAAATATTTTTCTAAAAAGTCCATTGACTTTTTATTCAGTATACTCTTTTTTGCCATATTCAATTATTTTGGACTAAAATAATAATATTAATACGATTTTAAGGTTTTAGAGGTTGTAAATTATTAATTTTGGTCAGTACGTTTTAAGTACCTAAAAGTTTGGAATACTTTTAGCTTATATACTGTGTATGCATAAAATAACCTACATCTTTATATTGTTTCCGTTTTTGGCATTTGCCCAATTGCGACCTGTTGTAGAGAAAGATACAACAGAGGTTGAATGGATTATAATTGAAGGTGATTCGGTTCCAAGAACAACAATTGATTTAGATGAAGTTATTCTGCTCAATAAATTAAAGTTTGATAGTAGTGAAGACCGAAAGCGTTATCTTATTTTAAAACGAAAAACGATAAAAGTTTATCCTTATGCAAAACTAGCTGCTGAACGATTGGAAACTTTAAATGAACGTTTAGCAACTTTAGATTCTAAACGAGAACGTAGGCAGTATGCAAAGATAATTCAGCGATATATTGAAGAAGAGTTTTCAGCGGAATTAAAAAAACTCACTCGAACCGAAGGACAAATACTCATAAAACTAATTCATAGGCAAACTGGTAAAACAACTTTTGAGCTTATTAAAGACCTTAGAAGTGGTTGGCGAGCTTTCTGGTTTCAAAACACTGCAAAACTGTTTGATATTTCGCTTAAAAAAGAGTTTGACCCTTTGAATGTGAAAGAGGATTATCTTATTGAAGATATTTTAGAACGTGCGTTTCAAAATGGATTATTAGTACGTCAAAAACCTGCTGTTGATATTGATTTTTATGATCTTACCGATAAATGGTTAAACCCAAAACCTACTGTTGATAAAGAATGAGAATACAAACACCTTTTGAAGAACGTCTAAACACATGGAGTCATGCACTTGGTGCTTTGTTGGGAATTGCAGGATTGGTTTTACTTATTCTCTCAGCCTTACAAGTGAAGTTGCCTTGGAGTTTATTTAGCGTAATAGTTTATGGTATTTCAATAATTGTTTTGTTTAGTGCATCCGCTTTTTATCATGCTGTAAAAGGAGAAAAGCGAAAGCATTATTTCAGGATAGTAGATCACATTAGTATTTACATGCTCATTGCAGGAACTTATACTCCTGTATTGCTCATTGCATTACCAGATAGTCTTGGTTGGCTTTTGTTTTGGGTTGTTTGGGGAATTGCTGCTTTTGGTGTTGTGCTAAAATTATTCTTTACAGGAAAGTTTGAAGTGTTTTCAACCTTACTGTATTTGGTTATGGGTTGGTTAATTGTGTTCGATTTTTCTAATGTTTCAAGCGCTTTAGGAAGCAATGGAGTGTTATTATTGTTTGCTGGTGGATTGTTTTACACTATAGGTATTGTGTTTTATGCTGTAGAACGTATTCCTTATAACCATGTGATTTGGCATCTTTTTGTTCTTGGAGGCGCCATTTGTCATTTTTTCATGATTTATTTTTACGTGCTTTAGTTTTTAATAGATGACAGAAATTACACTTGCAACACCCAACGATTACAAACAGATAGCCGATTTAGGTTTTATCATCTGGAACGAACATTATACACCTATTATTGGAGCGGAACAAGTAGCATATATGCTAGATAAGTTTCAATCAGAAAAAGCTATACATCAGCAAGTAAAAGAAGGTTTTGAGTATTATTTGATCACTTTTGAAACTGTGCCTGTAGGATATATTTGCATTAAGAAAAAGCGAGACGCTTTGTTTTTAAGTAAGATTTATGTGCTTTCTAATTACAGAGGAAAAAAAATAGGAAAAACAGCAATGCAGTTTGTTGAACGTAGAGCTAACACGTTACATTGTAATAGCATTGAGTTGACAGTGAATAAATACAATGTCAATTCTATTAAAGCTTATGAAAAACTAGGGTTTAAAACTGTTGAAGCATTGGTAATGGATATAGGAAATGGTTTTGTGATGGACGATTACCGAATGGTTAAGAAATTAAAGAATAATAGCTTTTTTTGATTTAATACTATATTACTTATAGTTTACTTGTCTGCCCAATATCTAATCGAGAAATTTTATTGTCTGAATTTAATGTAAAGTTGAAATATACTCGAAACGTTCCCCATTGTCCAGCGTAGAAATTTCCTATGATTGATTTTCCGTTGTTTTCAACTTTTTCTAAGTCTAAAAATTTTTCCTTTTGTTTGAAGGCATTGTCAAAGAATTTTTTCAAATCCAATATATTACCATCATCTGTAAAAGCTGCATCATTGGTGAAATATTTATAAAAATCAGATTTGTTATGTTGTTGAAGTTCTGATATTGCTTTTTTTACCGTTTCATTAGTGATAATTGATAAATCCATAGTTTGAAATTTATTGATTAAAAACAGCTTAACTACTTCAAAGATAGTTTAAGCTGTTTTTAATAGTTTTTAAATATTATTTAGTAGTATATCCACCATTAGCCAAAATAGTTTGACCAGTAATCCACCAACCATCAGTTGCCAAAAATGTTATAATTGGAACAATGTCTTCAACCTGAGTTAGTCCACCCAATGCGGAAGCTGATTTGTGATATTCTACAGCTTCAGGAGATTCTTGACCATAGAAAAAAGGAGTGTCCATTGGACCTGGAGCTACCGAATTTACTGAAATGCCTCTTGCACCAAATTCTTTAGAAGCTGCTCTGGTATAATGCTCAACAGGTGCTTTCCCTCCTGCATAAGTAGCATAAAGTCCTGTGTAAGCTCCCAATAATGAGGTTGCAATTGTGATTATTTTACCGTTGTCCTCTAAATGTTTTCCTGCTTCTTGAATAAAGAAGAATGCAGATTTGCTGTTCACAGCTGACATTGTATCAAATTCTTCTTCTGAAGTTTCAGTTAATGGCTTTTTAAGTACCATTCCTACTGTATTTATTGCCACATCGATACTACCCATTCCTTTTTTAGCTTCTTCAAATAATATACCCATATTTTTAGCATTTGTTAAATCTAATTGAATCATCATTGCCTTTCGACCTAATGATTCAACAGCTTTTACAGTTTCTTCAGCATCTTTTTTTGAGCTATTACTATTGTAGTGAATTACAACATTTGCACCTAGTTTAGCCACTGCTTTACTAATTTCGCCACCTAAATTTTTAGCACCTCCAGCAATTAGTACTACTTTGTCTTTAAAATTAATTTTAGCCATTTTCTCTTTTTTTAAGTTGATAATTACAAAGTTATAAAAACGGAATGAATATTCCGTCCGTTTTTGAAATAAAAAAATTAAACTTTTACAGCATCCCAAAGCATTTGGGTGTATAGGTTGATTTGTGCCTCGTCTATATCTATTTCTAAATCAAAGCTCCACAATAACCATCCGTTGATAGAGCTAAAGGTATAGAGTCGGAGTTGGCGAGCTGTAAGATTTTCCTTGAAAAGGTTTTGATCAATTCCTTCTTGAAACATCTCATCAAATGCCAAAAAATCATTCATTGCAATGTTGTGAATGTCTTCGGTTAAAATAGGAGAAGCAGCAAAATGATATGAGAAATAATATTCGGTTTTATGATGCAGAAAATAAAGAATCACCTGTTTCCATAAATACCAAAAGCGTTGTTTGACTGTACCCTCTGGGTTGTAGTGTTTAAACACAAAAGCTGATTCTTCGATTTTTTGGGCAATCCAAACTTTTTGAACTATGTCTTCTTTATCTTTGAAGTTTCGATAAATAGTACCAATACCTACTCGGGCTTCATCTGCAATTTGTGCCATCGTAACACTGTGTAAACCATTATTAACAATGAGTTTTAGCGCAGCTTGAAGTATGTTTTGTTGTTTACTCAAATTTTATATGTTTATGAACAAATATAGTTAATGCTCTTTGGACTTATAAAGTTTTATTTCAAGTTTGATTTACTAACTCTTAATCACTTCTTTGTAGTCTTCAAAGAAATCTTCAAACTTGCTCATATTTTCATTGAAAAACACCATTACATCTTGCCATGTATTTTTATTGTGAATAGACACCTTTTGTTCTAATGGAAGATAAATTCTTGATATCTCTTTACCGTTTTCTAAAAAGTATTCTTCTTCAAAAATGACGTCAGGTAAGTAATCTTGAGTTAAAATAGATTTTAGTGATATTAGTTTTTCCCAATAGGTGATACGGTTTTCTAAATCGTCTTCAATATCTAGCGCTATAAGTGCTTTTTTGGTGTCAAAATGAAATTTAAAGCTAAAGCCTTTTATTTTGGTATCGTATAGCGTCCATTTCCTTGGAAATGATTTTCCAAAGCTTATCCAAAAGTCTTGACGCAGTCGTCTTGATTCTTCTTTACTAAACATACCTTTTAAATTACATAAGCCATTCCAATACCTAGTAATATGGCAACTAGTTTGGTTAAGCTAAATTTATGCCCTTCATCACTTTCAAAAAGAATAACTGTAGAAATATGGAAAAATATACCAATTACAATAGCGTTAATTGCATTTACATAATTGGCAGGCATACTTGTATGATTAGAAATAAATGTACCCAAAGGCGTCATTGCAGTAAACAAAATTAAAAACAGAACTACTTGTAATTTATTACATCTTGATTCTAGTAAAAACCCTGTAATTACTATAGCTATTGGTATTTTGTGTACTAATACACCATAAACAATATCGTTATGTTGATGTATTGGGAACCCTTCTAAAAAGCTATGAATACATAAACTTATAAAAAGTAACCATGGAAATTCCTTGGTGTCTTCATGATGTACGTGACCATGTTCAGCACCTTTTGAGAAAAACTCCAAAATAACCTGTATAAGAATACCTGTCATTATAAGTAAGCCTGTTTTTTTTGCTTCTAAGTGATGATAAACTTCTGGGAGTAACTCAAAAAGCGTTAAAGCTAATAAAAATGCTCCACTAAAGGATAGTAGTAATTTAGAGTGTAGGTTTTTCTTTTTGTAAATCAATACGATTAAAACACCCAAAATTACTGCATATACAGGAAATAAATATTTGTTCATTTACTAGTGGAATTTTCTAAGAATATCGTCTTACAGTTTATAAGCATTGGCAAAAATAAAGTATTTTTGAATTTTGAAAGTACTATAAGGCATTTATGTATGGATAATAATTTTAAAATGGTTGCCAAAACCTTATTTGGCTTTGAGGATTTACTAGAAAAGGAGCTATTGCAATTAGGAGCACAAGACATTAAAAAAGGAGTGCGAAATGTAAGCTTTGTTGGCGATAAAGGATTTATGTACAAAGCTAATTTAGGATTAAGAACAGCCATAAAAATTCTTAAACCCATAAAAACGTTTAGAGTTGTAACTGAGCAAGATTTATATGATAAGGTGTACAAAATGCCTTGGGAAAACTACATGAAACCTACAGGTTCTTTGGCAATTGATGCTACAGTACATTCTAATGTGTTTACACATTCAAAATACATTGCATTAAAAACAAAAGATGCTATTGTAGATAAATTTAGAGATACTACTCAGGAACGACCTAACGTAGATTTACGTTTTCCTGATTTAAAAATAAATGTCCATATCGATAGGCAACAATGTACTATTTCGTTAGATACATCAGGAGAATCGTTACACAGAAGAGGCTATAAAACAGCTACCAATATTGCACCAATAAACGAAGTGCTAGCTGCAGGATTGATTATGCTATCAGGTTGGGATGGACAGAGTGATTTTATGGACCCAATGTGTGGTAGTGGAACCATTTTAGCCGAAGCAGCAATGATAGCTTGTAATATTCCGCCTAATTTAATGCGAAAAGAATTTGCTTTTGAAAGATGGCAGGATTGGGATGTGGATTTATTTGAAACCATTGAAGAGTCTTTATTGAAAAAAACCAGAGATTTTCATCATAAAATCATAGGTTACGACAAGTCACCAAGTGCTGTTAAAAAAGCAAAAGACAATATAAAAAATGCACATCTAGATGAGTTTATAAGCATTCAGCATGAAGACTTTTTTAAGACCCAAAAAGCAGGAGATAAAAAACTGCACATGGTTTTTAATCCGCCTTATGGAGAACGTTTAGATATCGACATGGAGAAGTTTTATACCAATATTGGTGATACCCTAAAACAAGGTTACCCAGGAACTCACGCTTGGTTTATTACCTCTAACTTAGATGCGCTAAAGTTTGTAGGCTTACGTCCTTCACGAAAAATAAAACTGTTTAATGCTAAATTAGAGTCTCGTTTAGTAAAATACGAAATGTATGAAGGTAGTAAGAAAGCTAAATATATGGACTAGTCTAAAAACTTGAAGGACTCCAGAACTTTAATGCCTTCTTCTATACTTATTTCGTAACAATACAATGCAATGTCATATACTTTTTGATTGTCATCTCTAAAAATTACAGCATTTAATACATAGCCTTCATCATCTTTGTCATGACACACAGTAAAATGGCTTTTGTAATTAGTTAAAAACGAACGTCCATCTTTAGTTATTTCCATATCCATGTTAATACAACCTTGTCTACTAGAAAACTTTACATCACGTAAATATTCCACAAGTTCATCTTCATAATTAATGATTTCCATGTTAATGCCTAAAACCTCATTTTCTCCATCATAATCGGTTTCATCTTCATAACCTTCAGTATCAATTTTTTGTTTTGTTTCAAAGGTGAGTTTACCATCTTTCCAAACGTTAACGTATTGCGCATTGGCATTAAGTGAAAGTATTAAAAATGCAATAAATAGAAGCGTTTTTTTCATAAGTATATAGTTAGTTGATTAATCAATAGTTTTCTTGTAACTGTTTGGTGTGATGCTCTACGTGATAAGCAGTCCACATTATTATTTCTCGTAAAGGCATTTTTCCCATTAAAGGATGAGGCAAAATAAGTGTGTCTAAATGTTTGTCAGATAACTTTCGAGTCTTGTATTGTAGTTTTTTGTTTTCAACCTGTAAGCGGTTTAAAATGTAGTTTTTGTCTTTTAGCAAAGGAACTTTCATGTTTTTTGATGGACCATAAACGATACCTTTAGACACTTGTAATCGCTCTTGGTATCTATTTACAACAGTTGCGTAATCTCTCACAGCTCTATTAGCTGTTCCAAACCGATATTTTATAATAAACTTAGGAAGACTTAACGCATCGTTAAGTGGTTTTATGCTTTGAAGTAAATGTAATGCTTGCTGGCCAGAAGTCCATTTTCCTTTAGGACCTTGCTGCCATTTTTCATCATCTTGAGAACTTAACACATCAATTAAAATCTGATGCTTCGATTCTAAAAGTTCAGCAATGCTTTCCTTGTCCATAAATTGTGATCATTTTCATTGAAAAGATACACAATTTTTAGTCTTCTTTAGCGACTTTCTTATCTTTTTTGTAGATAGGTATTAGGTAAGAAATATTGTATCCAAATCCTATTCCAAAACGTCCGCTGTCATAGGTTCGGTTAAATCCAGGAATGTAAAGATTTTCAAAATCGCTAGGTGCATTTTCGCTTACTAACCCTTTTAATTGAAGGTTTAATCCAACATATAAATTGTTTAAAGTTTCGGCTTTAATACCAATAATAAGTTCAGCCCAAATAGCTGACAAACCATCAAACTCTTTAGTATCTGAAGGAGAAAAAGGCTCATTCCAGTATTGGTCAGGATTGTAAATGGTGTAATTGTTTAATGTTTGACTAAAGGTGCTTACTCCAGCTCTAAGTCCGCCATAAATCATATTTTCCATGTCTAACCAGTTTAGGTACATGTTGTAATCAACTCCAGCTTTAAAGTAGCTTCCTTTTGAAGTGACATCGAGGTAATCAGTAACTAAGTTGTTTTCTTCAGTACCAAGCTCTCCTGCTAGATAAAGTCTTTTGGTAAGTCTGTAATCGGCATTTATTTCAAACCCAGTATAATCGTCATCTAAAAAGGAACGCACAGGTTTGCTAAGGTCTATACCTAGTCTCAATCCATATTTTTGTTTAAAAACAAGAGTGTCATTAGATGTTTTGCTGTCTTCTTGTTCACTTGTATTTTGCGAAAATGATGTTATGGAGCATAACATCAAAAATACCAGACTAATGATAGATATTGATGTGTGCTGCTTTTTCATCTTCAATTGTAGTGTTTACGGTTAATGCGTTTATAATCCATACGTCATCGTCATCGGCTTCAATGACGTCAATTTCAGTACCTGCAAATATACTTTTATAACCACAAGCTCTTGATACGTATATAAATTCTGGTGTGTAGCTTACTTCAATAACATCAGTATTTGAAGCGTTACTATCGTTACCATTAGTGTCGTAGTCGGTGTCTTTTTTTAATTCAAAGAAAGTAGAAATGGTTTCACCTTCGTTTTGAAACCTTAGCGGTAACAGTATAGAGTCAGTAGTTGTGCTGGAAACAATTTCATCATCGACACCTTGACCAGTAACAGTAAGTTGTCTTACGGTTTTTGGTTCATCAGTATCATTAACGTCATAAAAACGTATAATTAAATGCGGAGTTGTTGCTGTTGCCTCAGCACAAATATCATCTCTTTCGCAATTAAAAGCGATAAAAAGTATAATGATGAGAGGTATGAGTTTGTTTTTCAAAGCTAAATTTATTGTATTAAACTAGTTAATATTTTATGTGTTTCTTCTCTACTAGGTCTATATTCAAACCCAGACTTAACAATTTTACCATTTTTGTCTACAATAGTATAATTAGGGAATCCTCTAATATTTAGAAGTTTTGTAAGGTTTTTTGTTTGTTCTTCATTCATAAAGTAATGCTTTCCTTCAATTTGATATTGAGCAATAGTAGGTTTGTATTGGTTTTTATCAGATTGATGGCACAAATAAACAAATTCTATATCATCTTTAAATTTGTTTTTCAATTTTGGAGTGGACTCTTTAAATTCCGCTTTACAAGGACCACACCAAGTTGCCCAATTGTCAATGTAAATTACTTTTCCGTTTGCATTTTTTACAATTTCACTAAAAATATCATCAGCATTGTTAGTGTTTAACGACAGTAACTGGCTGTTTTCAGGTAAATTAGGGTTTTTTATTAATTCTCTAACCAACACTAATTTATCTTTTATGGCATTTTCGTATTTGGTGTCTTTAAAAGTAGTTGTAATGAGTTTTTCGTTTTTATGATAGAAAAGTGTATCGTTATTTTTTAGTTGATTACTTAACTTATCAAATAATAAGATTTTAAAAAATTCAGGATTATTTTTAAACGCATACTTTTTGTCAGTGTAAAGCACACTATCAACTTTTTTCCAATCTTTAGTTTGAGAGTGTATTGAAGTTCTTAAATAGGCATTGTAATAGTTTGGCAAGAATGAATAAATCTCAGTATTTACAAATGATTCTTCATTGATTAAAGGAATGTTGTTAATCTCTTCAAGGTATTCTTTTGGAAAGTGGTCGTTAAAATTTTTATTCTTGTCATTTGGTCTGAAAGAAAAGATAGCATAACTCAATAAATCAGAGATTGGGTTTAATTTGCTTTCAAGTTCAATCCAATTAGAAATGTTATCAGAAAGATTGTTTTCAGTTAAGAAATTTTCACTTTTTTTGGTTTCAATACTATAAGTGCTATCAATAAGTTTAAAAGCTTCTTTAGGTGTTTTTAAAGCATTAAACTTCTTGTAAAAGCTTGTTCTGTCAAAAGTAACAGTTGTTTTATAGTGTCTTAAATCTTCATTCTCTTTTTTTAAATCGCCATTAAAGACAAAAGATTTTTCAAATTCTAGATTTGAAGCAGTTCTTGAGTTAAAATCAAGGTTTAATGTTGTATTAGGTTCAACATAAACTTCACCTGAATTATCAAAATAAAAAAAGATTACTTGTGGGTTTGATATTGTAAACTTAGTTGAAAAACTTCCGTTGTCGTTAATTTTGGCAACTGCTTTGTTTTGGATGTCAAAATCTAATAGGTTGCTATAAATAAAAGATACTTCGTTAATACTGTCTTTATCTGGTGAATAATTTTGTATTTTACCTGTAATAGTTACTTCACCTTCATTAAAGAAATTTTGTGTTTTTGTCTCATTTTTACATGATACAACACTAATAACGATTAACAAAGGTATAAGTAGTTTTTTCATTACAATAGCTTACTTTTCAAATAAAACCACAGTCTCAATATGTGCTGTATGCGGAAATTGATCCACAAGACTAAGCTTTTTTATTTCATATCCTGACTGCATTAATTGCTCAGTATCTCTAGCTTGTGTGGCTGGATTGCAAGATACATAAACCAAACGTTCTGCGCCTAGGTTTATTATTTTATTTAAAGTTTTTGGCGCAATACCAGCTCTGGCTGGATCTAAGATAATGGTTCTTATTTTGTTTTTAAACTCAGGATGCTCGGTTAAGAATTTACCAACATCAGCAGCATAAAATTCTAAGCCTTTAATGTTGTTTCGTTTAGCATTTTCTTTAGCATCAGCAATGGCTGAAGCTACAATATCTACACCAACAATTTTAGCATTGTTGGATTTGCTAGCAACTATTTGTCCTATGGTTCCTGTACCACAAAATAAATCTAAAACAACGGTATTGTCTATAGCGTCTTTATTTTCTAAAGCATAATCAACTACTTTAGAGTATAGTTTTTCAGCACATTTTGGGTTGGTTTGAAAGAAGCTTTTCATGCTAATTTCAAAATTAAGACCTAGTAGTTCTTCAACTATTTTATCTTCACCATAAACTAAGCGTATGCTTCCAGTGGTAGCAATGGTTCTATCTCCAATTTCGTCATTAATGGTATGTAATAAACCAGCAACTCTATCTCCAAACAATTCTACTAGATAGTTAGCAAATGCAGCTAAATCAAATTGGTCTAAATCATAAGAGGTAGTTACTAAATTGAATAGTAGCTTATTGGTTTTATAGGATTTTCTAACCACAAAAAAGCGGAAAAACCCTTCTTTTTTAGGAGCATGCCATGGTGCTAATCCTGTGTTTTCGCAATATGCTCTAATGTCTTTAAGGTGGTTTTCTAACTGCGCATCGAATAAACCAGAATCGCTATTTAAGTTATCACCACACCACCAAAGACCACGACGTTTAAACCCAAGTGTAAACTCGTCTACGTCAGTTTTAGCTTCACGATTATAACCAATAGCTGAAAAGCCATATTCCATTTTATTACGATAATGAAATGTATTAGGCGAACTTACAAACTCATCAAACTTGCTTTCTATATCCTTTACTTTTCCAATACGCTTAAAAAGTTCTAATGTACTTTGCGTTTTATAGTCGTGCTGTTTGTCTATTGGTAGCTGAATATAAGGTGCACCAGGAATATCTTGATAAGGAGTTTCTACTTCATCTTCAGAAGGTTTTAAAACATCAAGTAACTTACATTCAGCATATTTTTTACTCGATTTTTTAACCTGAGCTTTCACTAACTGACCAGGTAAAGTATTAGGCACAAAAACAACAAACTCACCATGTTCATTTCTAATACGTCCTATACCTTTACCACCAAAAGCATAATCTTCTATTAAGATATCTATCGTTTCGCCACGTTTTACAAACTTATTGCGTTCTCGTCTTGCCATGTGCTTAAAATTTTGATTGCAAAGATAGTGGCATTTTATAAAATTCTACACTTAAAATTGATAGTGATTATTTATAAATCGTGCAGAAATTACTAAATTTACATCCTCTAGGGATGATTTCTCTCCCACGCTGCTTTTTCTAAGCGTCACCATAACTTCAAAAATGGTTGCGCAACGCTTATGAAAGAATAAAGGTAGAGCAGGAATGGTTATTTTTTCACAATTAAAATTTTTTTAAAATGGCTGTTTTAGACCAATTAACATCGCAACAAGCGATAGATTTAGAAAACAAGTATGGTGCACACAATTACCATCCGTTACCTGTAGTGTTGAGTAGAGGAGAAGGTGTCCATGTTTGGGATGTAGAAGGGAAGCAATATTATGATTTTTTATCGGCTTACTCAGCAGTTAACCAAGGACATTGTCACCCAAAAATTGTAGATGCCATGGTGTCTCAAGCAAAAACATTAACCTTAACTTCTAGAGCGTTTTATAACGATATGCTAGGAAAGTATGAGCAGTATGCAACTGAAATGTTTGGGTTTGATAAATTATTGCCAATGAATACAGGAGCTGAAGCTGTTGAAACGGCTTTAAAGCTTTGTAGAAAATGGGCTTATGAAGTAAAAGGTATTTCTGAAAACGATGCTGAAATTATTGTTTGCGAAAACAATTTCCACGGAAGAACAACTACAATTATCTCGTTTAGTAACGATCCTGTAGCACGTAAAAACTTTGGACCTTATACCAAAGGGTTTATAAAAATTGAATACGATAATCTAGACGCTTTAGAAACTGCTTTAAAAAACAATCCTAACGTAGCAGGTTTTATGGTTGAGCCAATACAAGGAGAGGCAGGAGTTTATGTGCCAAGTGAAGGGTATTTAGCCAAAGCAAAGGCGTTATGTGAAGCTCATGGTGTACTTTTTATTGCAGACGAAGTGCAAACAGGTATTGCTAGAACAGGAAAGTTGTTAGCTGTAGACCATGAAAATGTAAAACCAGATGTGTTAATTCTTGGTAAAGCATTATCTGGAGGTGCTTATCCTGTTTCGGCTGTGTTAGCAAACGATAACATTATGAATGTGATTAAACCAGGAAACCACGGAAGTACTTTTGGTGGTAATCCTGTTGCTGCTGCTGTTGCTATTGCTGCTTTAGAAGTGGTTAAAGACGAGAAGCTAGCTGAAAATGCTGAAGCACTAGGACAATTATTCCGTGAGGAAATGAATAAATACATTGCAACAAGTTCTACCGTTAATTTAGTTAGAGGAAAAGGATTGCTAAATGCTATTGTTATAAATGATGATGAAGATAGCGATACAGCTTGGAATATTTGTTTGGCATTAAGAGATAATGGTCTTTTAGCTAAACCAACACATGGTAACATTATTAGATTTGCACCACCTTTAGTAATGAACAAGGAGCAACTGTTAGACTGTGTGTCAATTATAACAAAGACATTACAACAATTTGAAAACTAAATTTATGGAACAACAATCGGCTTTTAAAAGCTTTGAATTAGACGTTAACCAAGAGATTATTGATTATTTAAAAGAAACATCTAAATGGTCTTATATTTTATCAATATTAGGATTTGTAGGAATAGGTTTTATGCTTATTGGAGCATTGATTATGGCCATTTCAGGAGGCATTGCAAACAGTGGATTTGATGGAGCGTATGGAGCAGGATACGCTGTTGGTGTAGCGTTTGTATATGTTGTTTTAGCGCTTGTTTATTTGTTTCCTGTGTTATACTTATTTAGGTTTTCTAAAAACATGAAAAGTGCGTTAAGACTAAGCAATAATCAAGATTTTAAAAAGGCGTTTGCAAACCTAAAATCTCACTATAAGTTTATCGGGATTTTTACTATTGTAGTTATTTCTTTATACGCTTTAATTTTAATAGGAGCAATAGTTGGAGCTTCCTTATTTTAAAAAGCTGACAATAATTTATAAGAAAAAAGCGACCATTTGGTTGCTTTTTTTTTGTTAAGGTGCTAACTCGGTAAACGGAAAAACACTAATATTTCTAAGTATCCAAAACAGAATAACAATTACTAAAATTACTTTTGTAGTAATTGGTTTATGGGTCAGGTTTTTATAGGTTGTTGTGGTGAACTTGTTAAGCAAAAATAAGATAGACTGATACCCTAAAACTATAAATAGAAGAAGTATTAGATAGTTGTGTCTTATACCTTCAATAATTTCACCATTAATTAACTTGTGTATTGCTCTTTGACTACCACAACCAGGACAGAAAATGCCAGTAAGAGCATAAAAAGGACATTTAGGGAAAAAGGCATGGTTAGATGGATTCCAAAAAAAATATAGTGATAGCATTCCTAAAAATACTATCACTATACTTGTATATATTACTATTTTTTTTGACTTAGTAACCACCATTAGCAATTGCTCCAAGCATTGCAACTCCAAAGATTAAAATATAAAGTAACCATCCTACAAGTGCAATAACCACAGAAACAATTCCCCAAGTTTTTGCATTCTTAGAAGCGCGTACTGCTTCATCATACTTTCCATCTTCATATAATGAATTAACTTTTGTAGCGTAAATAATGCTTACAATACCAGAAGGTAAACAGCATAAAATGGTACTTATTATAGCTAAGGCTAAGTAACTATTAGGTCTTGTAGGTTTTTGTTCCATGTAATATTTTTTTGTTTAGTTAGTGTTCAAATGTAATAAAAAAAGCGACCATTTGGTCGCTTTTCTCATTTATTGATTTTGTTGTTGGTACTGTTCCATCATTTCTCTGGACTGTTCCATCATCTCATCCCAACCAACTGTTGAAATTCGGTATATAGTAAAAATTAAGTATGCTATATTTATTATTAGTATTACCATTGCTACAATTTTGGCAGTGTTCATAGCTTTAACACTATCATGATCGTAGTTTTCAGGGGCTGCTTGCGCTTGCTTTAATTTACTTTGTGCAATAAAAAAAGCAATACCTGCAAGAATAAATCCTGAACCTCCTATGCAGCAGCATAGTAATCCTAGAATTGCTAATACATAAACAATAGTTGGGTTGAGTTTTTGTTGTTCCATAATTTTTAGTTTTGATTAGATTATTTTTAGTAAAAAGTTACCTACAATAATAACAATGTTAATGATTACCAATGTAAGAATAATTTTTTGAGAAATTTCATAAATCTTAAGCGCATTTACTATTAGCATCCCAAAAAGGAGTATAAGTGTATAAATAGCAGGATACATAAAAAATGCACCAATAAAGTCGCCTTCAAGAATAAGTGCAACCGATCGTTGCATGCCACAACCCATACACTCAAAGCCAAACAACTTTTTGTTTAAGCAAGGTAACATATAGTCTTCGTATTGCGACATGGTACTGTTTTAGTTCTTACAAATGTAAAAAAAGTTAAAAATGAAACTAAGGTTTCTTTGTTTTTTAGTGAAAATTTGAACGATTTAGCATAATGCTTTACTTTTGTATCTATTACATTATAGATAACGTATTTTTAATAGGCAAACACATGAGTTTATCAAGAACCATAAATTTTATTTTGATTTTATCTGGCGGAATTATTGCAATTTATGCCAAAGCAGGTGATGGACAAAGTGTTTATTTGCTAATGGCAGGAATTGTACTATTAATGATGGGTATTTACAGGACTTCTCGTAATATTCCTAGTAAATATAAAGACGATGACACTAACGACTCTGATAATGATACTGCACAATGAAATTTAAAAAAGGTGATAAAGTTTCAGTATTAGATGAAGACATTTCAGGTGTTGTTTTAAAAACTTCTGATGCACAAGTGAGTATTGAAACTCCTGATGGTTTTGTGTTTGAATTTCCTGCAAGCGAACTTATAAAAACTGATGCTTCAATACAATCTGAATTGTTTTCTACACAAAGTGCTAGTGCTGTTATTCAAGAAAAAGAGCAGCAACAAAGACGAAAACTTCCAAAGATAAAGCCTAAAGAGCGTAATAATCCTGCAATGGAAGTTGATCTTCACATACACAAGCTCACTGATCATGATTCTAGAATGACTAGTCATGAAAAGTTAACTTTACAGTTAGATACAGCTCAACGACAACTAGAATTTGCAATAAAAAAGCGAATTCAAAAAATAGTATTTATTCATGGCGTAGGAGAAGGTGTTCTAAAAATGGAGTTAGAAACATTGTTTCGACGCTATGACAACATCAAGTTTTACGACGCAGACTACAAAAAATACGGTTTAGGAGCTACTGAGGTTTATATTTACCAAAACGTGAATTAGTCTTCTTCAGGAAACGTAATTATAGTTTCATAAGTTCCAAAGAAGTAATAATCCATACTTAAAGCACCTAAATTGAAAGGGTCATTAATTTCAAAATTCGTGGTCACTGTTCTAGTGTATGTATTGTCAATAAACTCATCAACCACAAAAGTATCAGCAGCATCTGCGTCTAAATACCTAGCAATAGTTGCATCTGTAGCAAAATCGTTAGTTGGGTTTTTGTCCATATTTTCATCCTCATAACGTGTTAACACACCATCACCATCATCGTCATTATCTAAATAGTTAGGTAAAGGTATTTCGGGAGTTGTAGAATCGTTATCGTGGTCGTAGGTGTCGTTATCAGTGTTTACAGCATTAGCTAAGCCATCTTCAGTACTAAAATTATGATTTTCGTTAATGGTTAATACATTGTCATTATCATCATCTTGGTCGATATAGTTTGGTATACCATCTCCATCAAAGTCATCGTCATCATAATTACCATTACCATTTAAATCTTCAAATTCAGAAGGTATCCCATCACCATCGCTATCTTCAAAAGTAGAGGTGAAATCTATATCTATTGATTCACTTTCATTATCGCTAATAATATTAACGTCTGAACCAGGAACAAGAGTACAGAAAAGATTTTCTGGATTTCCATCATAAGTTCTGTAAATAAACCTAACACTTCCAGTTATAGTACCTTCAAAAGGAATTTCATCAGTTGGAGGATTGAAAATTTGATCATTATTAGTATTGGAAGGAAAAACAATGCTCAACGATTCATAAGGGTCAGCTTTAATCTTATATAAGCTGTATTCATCTTCAAATTGATCGCACAACGTAAGGTCATCTTCAAAGTCTAATTCAATTTCAAGAATATCGCCATCATCGCAACTTGTTAACAGTAAACTTAGACAAAATATATAGAGTATTTTTCGCATTGTATTTGATTTGGAAACAAAAATAAAAGATTTGATAAACTTATAACGCAGTAAGATGCAAATAATTTTATTTGAAGTATTTTTGCAGCATGAAGAAAGTGTATTTTGATAATGCTGCAACCACGCCTATGCGTGCAGAGGTTGTGAATAAGATGACAGAAGTGATGATAAGCAACTTTGGAAATGCCTCATCTACACATAGTTTTGGTAGATCATCTAAAGCTTTAATTGAAAATTCAAGAAAATCAATTGCTAAACATTTTAATGCTTTAGCATCAGAAATTGTATTTACTGCAGGTGGTACTGAAGCCGATAATTTAATACTTAGAAGCGCTGTAAGAGATTTAGGAGTAACCGATATTATTACGTCTAAAATTGAGCATCATGCAGTACTACATACATTAGAAGCATTGAGTAATGAGTATAACGTTTCGCTTCATTTTGTGTCATTGTTAGATGATGGTAATATTGATATTGAACATCTAGAAACGGTATTAAAATCTATCGAAAAAGCTTTAGTGTCTTTAATGCATGTTAATAACGAAATAGGAAATATTTTAGACATAAAGCGTGTTGCGCAATTGTGTAAAGCTAATGGAGCGTTGTTTCATAGTGATACTGTGCAATCTGTTGGACATTATAAAATAGATTTACAAGATGTAGCTGTTGATTTTATTACAGCTAGTGCACATAAATTTCATGGTCCAAAAGGAGTAGGGTTTGCTTACATAAGAAAAAACTCTGGTTTAAAAGCATCAGTATTTGGAGGAGAGCAAGAGCGTGGGTTTAGAGCAGGTACTGAAGCTATACATGATATTGTAGGTATGGAAGAAGCCCTTAATATAAGCTACAACACTCTAGAAGAAGAAACCGCTTACATATCAGATTTAAAGCATTATTTCATTACTAAGCTGCAAGACGTTTTACCACAAGCAAGCTTTAATGGAGCTAGTAAGTGTTTTGAAAGCAGCACATACACATTGGTTAATGTATGCTTACCAATTGCACCTGAAAAAGCACCAATGTTACATTTTCAGTTAGATTTAAAAGGAATTGCATGTTCTAAAGGAAGTGCTTGCCAAAGCGGAAGTACTTTAGGCTCTCATGTGTTGTCTCAAATACTAGATGAAGAACAACTAAAAAAACCTTCGGTACGTTTTTCGTTTAGTAGTTTTAATACTAAAGACGAAGTAGACTACGTTATAGAGGTTTTAAAAGACTTTGTTAAAAACTAACCCAATTGTAGTAGTTATTCTTGCTTTATTGTTTGTGTCTTGTAAACAAGAACCTAAGCAAGACATTGTGATTACTCAAGAGTTGCAACAACTAACAGCTAAATCTCCTAAAACTTTTAAGGTTAAAAACATTGGTGATACACTAGATGTATTTAACGAAGTGTATGTTATTTACAATAAAAGTATGGGAAATACTTCTGGTAGGCATTTAACTAAAGATGGCTATAATCTTGGTTTAAAATGGCAGTGTGTAGAGTTTGTAAAACGTTACTACTATCAACATCTCAACCATAAAATGCCTAATAGTTACGGACACGCTGTTGATTTTTTTAATACTGAAATAGCAGATGGCAGCATCAATAGAGATAGGAATTTGTTACAATACACTAATGGTAGTAGTAGCAAACCAAAAGTTAATGATTTGGTTGTTTTTAAAGGAAATGTGTTTAACCCTTATGGACATGTAGCTATTGTGAGTAGAGTAGAAGATAGTTATGTTGAAATTGTACAACAAAACGTTGGAAAACAATCTAGAGACCAATTAGGTTTAAAACAAGTAAACGGAAAATGGATTATTGATGAAACCAGCGTATTGGGTTGGTTAAGGAAAGATTGAGAGGTAGTTAACTATACCATAAACAGTTATTTTTCGAGTTTCTGTTCAAACTTCTCAAGAGTTATTTCTTTCCGCCACCAAGAGTATTCTCCATAAGCTATTTTCTTGTCATAATCTACTTTCAAATAATCGTTCCAACAAGAGAAAAAATCATAATCTCCATTTTGTTCATCATCCAAATCATTTTCTATTTTGGATGGTGCAATTAAATAATATTTTCCAACTTCAAATTCTGCAATATAAGGTCGACATAGAATTCCGTTATCTCCCCAAACTTTAAATCTTTTTCGAGATTCAGAACCTTTATACTTTTTAACCACTTCAACTGTCATTGAATAAGGCATTTTTCCATCGTAACCGTAGACTTCTTCTTCTAAAAAGTCCGAATATTCAATTACTTTGATTAGTGCAACAAACTCTTGATTATCAGAAATTGCTCCAAATCGACAATTCCAATTGCATTCGCAAGAGCAAGCAAAAGATTTCATTGAAATCAGAAACAATAATATTATCAGAACTTGTTTTTTCATAATTATTTACAATGATTTCGTTTGTAAATTGTTAGCACACATTTTTTTAGTTTTCAAATATTGTTTCTAGTTTATCTGAGTTGAATATTGCAACTGGTGAAATTACTTTTTCATTCAGAGGAATGTTGTTTCCATATCTTTCTCTCATTTTAGCTTTTACAGTTTCATTGCTTAAGTCAAAACTTGATAATTTTTCCAGTTTTCCAATTTCAATATTGATAGCTTGCTTATAAATTTTCCAAACGAGTTCAGAGCAATATATTTTATCATCAGACCACTCAAAGTAAATATCGTAGGGTTTTCCTTTGAATTGCTCTCCTATTTGTTTCATTTTCTTTAAACTTAAATTTGTTAAAATTTCGTTGGCGTTTTTAAGTCTTTTGATAACATATTGTCCATTTTCTCCACGATTTATCCATTCTGAAAGAGGTGTCATCTGAACAGGTTGAATAGCCTCGTAAACATAAAGTTCTCCATTATTTTCATAAATTATTCCCATATGACTATATTTTGAGTCAGTCGCCAATTGAATAGCTTTACTTTGGTTTGATTTTGAAGTGTGAAATATAATGTCACCATTTTGGATTTTTTGATAACGTATAGTTTTTTTGAAATGGGGAATATCTTTTTTAACACCTTCTGCAAATTGGTACATTTCAATTCCTTTATAGCCTAGAAAAGCTAAAAGTCCAATAATTAAAAGTGTTAAAATTATTTTCTTCATTCGGTTAGCATATGTTTACTAACAGTCTCGTATAACCGTCAGTTGTTGGATTAAAGATACTATTTTTCAATTAAGTTGTTACAAGCTGTTATTTGTAAGTAGTCTTTTTATTTTATCTATATTAGCTTTCAAATAATTAACCACAAATCAATAAAGATGAAAAAAATTTTAATACTGCTTTTGTTAGGTGTAAGCATGCTAAGTGCTGCGCAAGAAAAAGTGTTACTTCGTTTAAATTATGTTGAAGGACAAAAATATGTTATGAGTATGAACATGTCGCAAGTAATTGGTGATGATATTATAACCAATGATATGCAAATAGATATGCAGTATGATATAACTAAGGTCACTGGTGATACCTATGAAAGTAATGCGAAAATTACTAGAATGGCAATGGATATGAGACAAGATCAATTAGCAGTATCTTATGATACAAATAAAAAACATGAAGAATTAGATGAAACAGGACAAATGATGAAGACTCGATTGGAACCTATGTTATCGGCAACAATTATAACTAAAGGTGATAATTTAGGTAATATTTTAGAAACTAGAGTTGAGCCTAGTGATATTGAAGGTGCTGCAGACTTTGCAGATCAATCAGGTAGTGTAATTTACCCTAAAGAGAAAGTTGCTGTTGGTGATACTTGGACAAAAACTAAGGTTGATAACGCAATGACGTTTAACTTTATATACAAAGTGAAAGCTATCAATCGTAATAATGTTTTAGTTGATATTTCTGGTAGTATTTCGGGTACTGCTTCTGGTGATATTACTGGAACTATGGATATAGATAGAGATTCTGGTATGCCTATATTATCAAAAATCAATATGACGATGAGTGTTGAAGGTCAAAAATCTACAACCGATATGACTGCTAAATTTACTAAAATTTAAAAGGTTTTATTCATATTAAAATTACCACAACCAAAATACTAATTTTTATTTTGATAAACTGACTTATAATTAAATACCAATTATAAGTCAGTTTTTTTTAGTACCAATCCAAGTAGCACCCATTTTTACAGCATAAAAGGTGTCTTTTGAAGAAGTATCGGTTCGCAAACCCTGTTTTAGTTTTCTATTATACCATTTTTGCATGCCAATATAGTCTTGCTTGTTAGCATAACTATCTTCTTCTAAATCGATATCAGACTGAAAAAAATGATCTTCATCCAATGCATAAGTCCAATTAAAAGTGTTTAATTCTTCTTGAAGTTTACCGTAATTTTGAGACGGAAAATAGTGCTGTTCTTTTGGTTTATAAAATGTGATGTCATAAAAATTTACCATTTCATCAATAGCGCAAACAACTTGAGACTTTTTTAATCGAGGTTCAAACAACCAAATTGCCAAATAGTAAGGCTTGTTTAATGTGTTTAGCTGCTGTTCCCAATGGTTATAAATATCCAATAAACCTTTTATAATTTCTTGTCTGTGTTTGAGTTTAGGTGAAGGTATATTGGAACCTGTAATAGAGATATTGGCAAAAGGACTTACCCATATTTTACAGTAATTTCGCTTACTAGATTTAAGATAATCTAAGTCTAACTCTATATTGTAGTTTTTCCATTCTTCAATAGATTTTAAAATACGATTACCACCTCTTATTTTTCGATGCCTTATCATTATATAGCAGCTTTTTTAACTTTTTATGAGTAAAACGTTGTTGTAAGTTTAATATTCAGGACAGTAGTTGTTTGTAGGACTTAAACTCTCATCAACACTTATTTTATCATTGCTATGCCTAAAACAGTTTAAATAATGCCCTCCTTCAAAACCAACACTCCAGTCTTTAAACAGCCCATATGATCCACCTATAGCTTCATAAAAATATTGATTATTACTTAGTTTATATTTTTTTAAATAGCTATCTCCTATAGGTATTGATTCAATTTCGGTAACCACTTCATTATTTGAGCTCCATTTATAGTTTAAAACATCTCCAAGGGTAATGTTAAAATCAGCATATAACTCTTCGTTATTTTGATTTTTATTAACAAAGTACACCATACTTTCATCTTGACGCATTGCGCATCTATAATTTAAACTTGTACTTGTAGATATAAATTGATAAGCACTAGAAGAAGAAGGTAAATGAAAAATGGAATCTAACTGATTTGTATACATTTTTTTGTACTCAACGTTGTTAATAAGCGTATCTCCATCAAAAAAATAGGTTAAATATATTTTGGTAGATTCAATTGTTGCTGTTGCACCATTAAAATATTCATATTCGCCTCTATGATACCACTTGTTAAATTCAGAAACCATTTCAATACTATTGTTGGTGTCTATTGAGTCATAATTGTCATTAGTACAGTTAAATAATATTACAGTTGTAATTAGTAGTAGTATTTTTTTCATAGTTGAGTGTTTACGTGTTGTAAAAATGAAATGAACTATACACGTTGTTGGCTTTAGTTTTTTTTCCTAATCCTAGTTCTGTATTCAGAAATTTGTTCTTTCAGATTTTTATATTGTTTTATAAAAAAAGGATAGAATTCAGTCAAAACTTCAACCCAAAATTCTATAGACTTTTCAGAACTCCAAGCATTTTTAGTGAATTCTTGAATCAAATTAGATTTAGGTTTTAAATTCTCGAATATTGAGCTTAATTCGTACTGGTAACCGTCTTTTAAATTGATTAAGTTTACCTCAATCGCTCCATATTCACATAAGAAAACAACATTCCAATCATTACTCGAAAAACGCACATAATAATCATTCTTAATTTCAGATAACGACAATTCATTATCATTCATAAATTCAGATGATAGGGTTTTTACTTGTTTGGGAAATTCTTTGTAGCAAGGCATTTTGTTCTAACGGTCTTGTATATGAAAAGTAGCGTCTTGATATTTTATGCTTTTCTCTGGGTATAAAGATATTAAAAAAGCACAAACCATTATGATTTGTGCTTTCTTAGCTATTTTTTATATACGTTGTTAGCAAACGTTTTATTCTATTTAGTTTGTAGTGAAAGTAGCTGTACTATTTCCACCATTAGTTGTAGTTCCATCGGCATATTTTGCATAAGGTCTAAAATAGTAAAGAGTACTAGAGGTTAAACCAGTAACAAACTCAGAATATATTGTTAAGAAAATATTTCCTTGCATATCTGGATATAAAGTTATAGAACTATTAGAAAAATCACTATTTAAACTGTATTCGAAACCAATTTCTACTGGAGATTCTTTTTCTATGGCAGTAACTTCTAATTCAGGTGTAATTCCATCAGAATTTTGAAAGAACAAATCCGGTCTGATTGTCATGGCAATAGAACGTGTACTACTAGCATCTATAGCTGTACTTACTTGAATTTCGTTTCCATAGAAATAAGTACCATCACTCATTTCAAAAAAGCCTCTAATATAAACGGTTTGTCCTGCGTCTAAGTTTCTAAATGTTGCATTTACAGGGTTAGAGCCTAATGCACTTTCTGTATTATTACTATTAACGACAGGAATAGATGTCGTTCCGTAAACGAACCCTCTGTTTACTACATCACCACCAAAGTTTGGAGAATCTGGATCCACATATTCACCAGTAACTATAATGTCTGTAGTTCCATCTCTGTTAATAAAATAATCAACATTACTATCAGTAATAAAAGATCTAGTATCTATTGGCTCCATAGAACTATCATCGCTTGAACAACTAAATGTTAAGGTTAAAGCTAATAAGCAAATTACTGTTTTGAAAAAATTTATAGTTTTCATTTTTATTTAATTTTAATTATTATTTTTTGTAATTAAAGATTAACGTTTCTTCGTTTTTTTGAAGAATTAAATTCAATCTGTTGTTTTGGTTTTTCTAAATATTTTTATCAATGTATAAATTGTAATGATTTGTAGAAGCGGAAAAATAATGAGTAGATATACTCTAAAGATATTTTCATCTTTAAGATAACTCCACTCTGTTACAAATAACTCCCATGTTATAAAAAGAACCCAAGCTAAGCTTATGACTATCAACATCAAATTATTAGTTTTCATAACTCTTGATTTATTGATGCAAAGATGAGGTCACCATTAACAATAAGAGTCTTAAAAAAAGAAGATTGAGTCTAGAAAACGGTTTTCTGGACTTATTACAGAATATTAGACTTGCATGATATTAAGTTAAGTAGTTGCTTTTAAACGATGTAGGGGTTTTAGAAGTGTGCTTTTTAAAAACACTATAAAAAGTTGCTTTTGAACTAAATCCTGAGTTAAAAGCTATTCCTAGCATGTTTAAATGGTTATTTGAAGAATCTAACAATAATTTTTTTGCTTCTTCTACACGGTAATAATTTACAAATTGATTGAAGTTTTTATCTGATTCCTCTCTAATGAGTTCAGATAGGTTTCGTTGTGGTATTTTAAGCTTTATGGATACGTCAGCCAAAGATAAGTTGGGTTCTAAAAACATTTTTTCGCCAACCATTAATTCAATTAGTTTTTTATAGTACGTCTTGTTAATGATTGATTTATTCTTAGAATTTTCATTAAAGCTACTTTCTATATTTTCTTTTTTAGTAATTGAATTTTTTGAAACAAAAAGTTTAGGTTGTCTTAAACCGGAAATCCCTATCCAGAAAATAAAAATCACGTTGACTGATGAGATAAATGGATACATATAGTCTGTATAAAACTTTCCTTCTACAAAAATTGTAGATATTATTATAAGTATAAAGAAAAGTAAGAAAACCATGACACCCTTAGCCCAAGTAAGCAATTTTCCTTCCGTATTTGAATAATAATCTTCAACATTCTTCTTTTGTTTGTTAATGAATTTAATGGTCAAAATTGCGTAGTATATTGAATATGGATATGATAAAATCGCAAATAAAAATATTCCATCAGAAAAATTTTCAGAATTATGTATTCTCAATTTTGTATCTAAGTTTAAAACAAAAAGTATTGCAAAAAATAGAAACTCTATTATTCCTGGTAATAGAATAAGTAAATTTTTCTTTTTAGTTAGTGGACTATTAAAAATCCTTTTAATGTATAGATAAAATAACGGAATTGTTAAATATCTAAAATCTAATGGTAGATATAATAATGAGGGTTTAAATTCAAGAATATTTAAATCTCCAAGAATAGAATTTAAGAGTTCTGCACTATAAGCTAATAGAAATAAACCTAAAAATAACTTAGGTTTAATTCGTTTACTTTCAACTACTAAGATCAACCCTAGAAATACACCTTGAACTAAACCTAATATATCAATTAAACTTATTATGTTATAGTTGATCTCCACTTATTTAATTAGATTTTAATTCTTAGAGTTAAACCAAAAATAGAAATTATTAATATGATGTTATTTATTATGTACACGATGAGTTTCTAAATGTTTGCTATATACAGTGTTACCCACTGGCTTTTTATCCTTCATTCCAATAATAGCTGTCAGGATAAGGTCTTTTGCCAAATATGGCTGTTCCTACTCTTATTATGGTTGCACCTTCCTCAATGGCAATTTCTAAATCACCACTCATTCCCATAGATAGTTCGTTTACTGAAAATCCATTATTTAATAAATCAGTTTGAATGTTTTTTAGCATTTTAAAGCACTTGCGAACTTTTTGTTCTTTGGTTGAAAATAAACCAATAGTCATTAAACCCTTTATATGCATTCTATCAAATTGCTGAACTTCTTTGGCAAATTCTAATGCATTTTCTGGGTTCATTCCAAATTTACTATTTTCGTATGAAGTATTGAATTGTAGAAAAACATTTATCGTTTTATCTTCATATTCTAATCTATTTTGTAGTTTTTGAGCCAGTTTAAGCCTGTCTAAAGATTGTAAACAATTAATATTGTAGCGTATTAGTTCTTTTACTTTGTTGGTCTGCATATGCCCAATAAAATGAGAGGTATGAGGAAAAGCTTTTAAATGTTCAAATTTTTCTTTTACCTCTTGAATTTTATTTTCTCCAATTAATGTATTCCCATTTTTTAGGGCTATTGCTATTTTTTCTGCAGAAACTGTTTTAGTTGCTAATAAAAGTTTCACTTCGCTTGGGTTTCTTCCAGATTTTTTACAAGCATTTTCTATTCTATTTTGAATGGTAACAATGTTTTTTAAAATAACTTCTTCCATTGTTTTTATTTTTTTACATAAACCCAAGCTTTAATGCCTGATTTAAAGGTTTCTAATACGCGCTTGTAATCATTAACTTCATATAAATCAGTCTGAATTAATTCATCCATAGTAATTTCAAATATTTTACCATCGATTGTTTCTTCATTACTGTTACTTTTTATGGCTATTGGATGAATTTCTTTAGCACTTTTTTCGATTACTGAAGTATCTTTTATTTGTAGCTCTTCTAAACGATAGCCTGAAAGGGTATCATTTTTTCCCTTAAGTTTTCTTCCATAGGTTTCTATCTGTACATTTTCTAATTGCAATGTTCCGTAAGAAAATAAAAGTTGCTTTTTTTGTTTTTCCATTGATATGATATTATTTTTAATTTTTTGAAAAACATAATCTTTCGCTTCAGCATATGAAAAGCCGAATTTACGTTCAAAATTTATTAGGCTTTTAGGAAAAGGAATTAGCAAGTTGTCGTAATAAATGTCTAATTCTTTTTGGGTTGGTAAATTATATTCTAATTTTAGTTGAAATCTTCGTAAAAGGGCAGAATCAATAGCTTCAATATGGTTGGTAGCACAAATTAAAAGTGTGTTTTTATCTAAATTGTCAATTTGTTGCAATAGTACATTAACTAGACGTTTCATTTCGCCAGAATCTTTTTGGTCGTAATCTCTTGTTTTTCCAATAAAATCGAATTCATCGATAAATAAAATTGCTTTTTCTATTCGAGCAGAAGTAAAGGTATTAGTTATATTTTTAGCTGTTTCCCCTAATCTTGAAGATACAAAATTGCCTAAATGAAGCGTTATGATTTTTTTGTTTAGTTGTTTTGCTACGGCATTAGCAGTCGCAGTTTTCCCACATCCAGTTGCTCCATAAAGTAATATTTTATTGTCTATTGGGATATTGTATTGTGCAATGGCATCAATAAATGTAAATTCTTCTAAAAGCTGATTTAGTTTTTGTCTGTTTTCTACTGAAAGCTGAAGTTTATTTATATTTAAAACTAATGAAGACGGGTTTGCGGAAAGGGTTAAGGTAGTCATTTAATTTTTTTCGCAAAATTAGTGAGATAGCGTAAGAAAAAAGTTAAGCTGGCTTAATATTTGTAGTTCTATTACGTAATTCGCTTAAATATTCGGGACTTATTCCAAGGTAGGATGCAAGGATATATTGAGGTACGTTTTCGGCAAATCGAGGAAAATGTTTTAGATAATGAAAGTAGCGTTCTTCTTTAGATAACATCATCATTAACGAAATTCTGTAAAGTGATGCAGAGTAGGCTCGTTCGGCAACTATTCTAAAATATCTTTCCAATTGTGGTATTTCCAAACGTAGCAAGTTTAAATTTGCTCTGCTTATTTTTATGACTTCCGAATTTTTTATGGCCTTTAATTGGTAAAATGATTTTTTTTGATAATTGAAAGAATCAAAATCGGTTAACCACCAACCTTTAATTGAAAACTGAATGGTTTGCTCGTTACCATTATCGCCGATTAAGGAAAGTTGAATACAGCCATTTTTCACAAAATAGATATTGTTGTAAACAGTTTCACAATCTTCTATAACTTGTTTTTTGGTATATTTCTTAATCTCAATTTTAGCTTTTATGAGTTCCTCATCAGTATTTGATAAAGAAACAAACTTGCTTATTTGTGAGAGTAAGTTTTTCATTTCAGCTTGTGGGTAACGCTGCGCTATGCGTAGTGTGGTTTTGGATTTTAAAAATAGTGAATTTATTCACAAATTATTATAAATACAGGTTAAACCACATCAAATTGCGTATAGCTATTGTTCTTGCACGTTTTCACTCGATGTGCGGTTAAAGCCGTTGTTAGTTGATATACCTAGGAGCAATTTGGCATAGCGCAGCGTTCAAGCACATTTCCAATGGGACGAGAATTGCGAAGCAATGTAGCAACATTGGTCGGCTTTAGCCGAATGTGCTTGAACGTGTTTGTGTAAGGCTTGTTGCGTGGTTTAAGCAACTAATTTAGTAAATAAAAACCGAATAGAAAATCCGCGAGGATTTTCGTAAGTAGGCTAGAACCAAGCAATTAATTTTATACATTGTTGTGCAACGGTTTTATATTTTTTTCTTATTTGGATTTTTTCTGTTTGAAAATAAAGAAACAATCTCAATTGCATTTTTATTGATTCTATAGTATAAATTGTTATGCTTTTCAACTACAGCTTTTCGGATATTCTTTTTCTCGATTGATTCGGGGAAAATTTCAGGCATTTTTGAAATCAGTTCGATTGTGTGATCTAATTTAGCTGCAAATTTTCTTAACTCTCTATCAGTCCAATTAGTTTCAAGATATTCAATAGTTTCTTTAAGTTCAGAAATTGCGTGGTCAGTCCACAATATTTTATAACCACTTTTCATAAATTGCTTTCACGTTAGAGTGAGAAGTTAATTTTCCATTGTCAGCATCTTGAATTCCTTTTTCAATAGATTCTTTTTCGGAAGCAGAAATTTCATTCCACCAATCTTTTTTTTCTTTATCTCTTAATTTCATTAGTTTGTCAATCAGAGACTTGTCGTTTAATGTTGACAACCATTGAATTAATTCGATTTTTTTGTTTTCTAAACTTAAATCCATAATATCAAAGTTACAAATTTAATTCTATCATTCAATGTTTGCGTGATTTTTTTAACTGTTGCACAACGTTAGCGTATAAATTTCAGTTGCGGAAAATCGGTACGATTTTCCGATTTAGACTGAAAGATAGAAAATTGCGGCTGAATTTCCGGAGGAAATTCAGCCGCAATTGAATTTATACATTGTTGTGCATAGTATTTGTTAAAATTTTGGTTCAGCTCTTTTTTCAATTAAATGGGCATTTCTTGTTACTTTGTCATTAATTGATAAATAATGGACTGCTAAAATCAATTGTATATTTGGGTTTTTTAAATCAAACGTTTTTTTATCACTTAGGATTTCTTGATATTGTAAATCCAAACCATTAAAGTCTCCAGAAGCTTTAATTCTTTCAGCGTATCTTGCAATTCTTGGGTTAGTTTTTCCTAGATCAGATAGATAATTTTGGTATTTACCAAATGCATTTGCGCAAATACTTTTAGCCTTTGTTTTATTAGGATAATAAGTCGTTTCACAGTACATCCAAATTTCGTTAAATACTGATTGAGGAATTTCTTTGTAAAGTGTTTTTTGTTTTTCAAAACTTAACTTAGCCCAAAAACCTTCTCCATTTGCTTGCAAAGAGTCGTGATTAGTTTGGCGATAACATTTTTTAAAATCAATATTTTTACAAGTTACTGCTTTGAAAAATTCGGTTATTTTATTCAGTTCTTTGATTTGTTCATTACTAAAATTAGCATTCAGTTCTGCATTTGAGTATTGAGTTTTACAGGAAGAAAGAACTAATAAAATCAGAATTGAAATAATATTTAATATTGGTTTTTCCATATGTCTAGTCCTGAAATATGGCTACAGGTTAAAATTGATTTTACGCTGTTAATTTATATACCATATTCGGTGTTTTATAATCTAAAGATACATGTAATCTTATTTGGTTGTATAGATTGATTGCACT
>Ga0213839_1000267_pt1 | contig 89552 bp, 72 predicted proteins | sample SWPATP21_FD_160075 | JGI IMG/M metagenome (GOLD analysis project Ga0213839, IMG submission 160075) | Coastal seawater microbial communities from Marineland, Florida, United States - SWPA TP2 #1 | ecosystem: Environmental > Aquatic > Marine > Coastal | place: USA: Florida | collected 2016-08-14
CTCCGGCATCTCGGGAGCCGCCGGCATCTCCGGCGCCTCCGGCATCTCGGGAGCCGCCGGCATCTCCGGCGCCTCCGGCATCTCGGGCATCTCCGGCGCCTCGGGCATCGCCGGCATCTCCGGCGCCTCGGGCAGCTCGGGCGGCGCGATCTCCGGGACCGCGAGCTCCGGCGGCGCGGGCGCTCCCGGCGGCATCACCGGCGCTCCCACCTCGGCCGCCGCCGCGATCCCCTCCTGCTGCGCCGCCAGGGCCTCCTCGCCCGACGCCATCGCGCCCTCGGCAGACCCCACGGCCTCCTCGGCCGCGGCGCCCGCCTCTTCGGCCTGCTCCTGGCTCTTCGCGACGAGGTCGGGCGGCTTGCCCGACGTGTCCTGGCTCTCCTTGAGGGCCAGCGCCGACTGCTCCTGCGCCTCGGCAGACGCGATCGCCGCCTCCTCTTGCGCGGCGAGCGCCTCCTGCGCGTTCGCCTGGGCGTCGCCCGCCGCAGAGCCGATCGTCATCTTCTGATCGTTGACCGCCTGGCTCGCCCCGCTCGCATCCGACTGCGCAGCGTTCTTCGCGTCCTCGGCGTTCCCCAGCGGGCCCTCCATGGCCTCCACGTTCGCCTCGGCGGCGGACGCCTGGGACTCGGCGGCCTCGGCCGCAGCAGCGGTGCTGTTCTTCTCGGCCTCGGCCTCGGCGAGCTCCGCCTCGGCCTCTGAGAGGTCCGACTCCGCGGAGTCCTTCTCCTCTTCGGCAGAAGCGACGTCCTCGTCGGCCTTGTTGGCCTCCTCCTCGGCGGAGGCGACCTCCTTCTCGGCGGCGGCGACTTCCTCGTCAGCCTGCTTCGCCTCTTCCTCGAGCTGCGCGGCGTTGGACATCGCTCAGCCCTCCTGCTTCTTGGCTTCGCGCGCCTCGCGCCACTTGCGGATGGACTCTTCCTTCTTCTTCTTGAGCTCTTCCTTCTTCTTCTTGAGCTCCTCCTGCTTCTTCTTCCGCTCTTCCTTCTTCTTCTCCCAGGCCTTCCGACGCTCCTCCCGGAGCTTGTACATGCGCTGGCGCTTCTCCTCGGCGTAGTTGTACCGCTCCTCGGCCTCGTCGGCCTCCTGCTTGAGACGGTCCGCCTCCTGACGCAGCTCGTCGGCCTCGTCCTTCGCCTCGTCGTACTTCTCCTTGAGCTCGTCGTAGAGCTCCTTGGCGTCCTCGTACGCCTCCTTCGCGTCCTCGAACGCCTCGACCATCGGTCCGAGCTGGGCCACCGCCGCCTTCGCGAGCTCTGCGGCCGCCTTCGCTGCCGCCGCCTTCGCCGCCGCCTTGTCGGCCAGCTGCTTGGCGATGGACGCCGCCTTCTGCGCCGCTCGGAGGAAGAGGGCGGTCTTGTCGCCCCGGATGGCCTCGGCTTCCTTCTTGGCCTTCTCGATCGCCTCCATGACGGCGTTCGCGGCCTCGACCGCGTCCCACGCAGCGGAGATCGCGTCCGCGAGGGCGTTCCCGTTGCCGCTGGCGAGGGCCGACGCCACGTTGCTGGCCGCATCCGAACACGCGGACGCCGCCTCCTTCGCGTTCTGACTCAGCTCGGAGACGCCGAGGTTGCTGGCGATGTTGGAGAGGGCAGACGCCGCCGCCGCGGCCGCGGCCTCAGCCTCGAGGCCCTGGGTCGCCTGGAGCTGCGCGGCCTGGGCCACCTCCGGCGGGATCACCACCACGACCACCGCGACGCCGACCTCGCCGGCCATCACCGTGCCGCCGCAGACGACCTGGCCCAACGGCGCCGGCCCACCGACCTGGCACGTGTTCGCGATGTCCCCCAGTCGGGCGACCATCTTGTTGTTGAAGAAGACCCCGGTGCTCCCCATGATGACTTCGCCGATGTTCGTCGGTCCATCGACGGCGGGAGCGTGGGGCGGGGAGTTCATCGACTTGGTCCCAACCGTCGCCCCGGGCATGCCCATGACGTTGATCTTCGGCTGAGTGACCATCTGGATGATGCCTGTATAGGGGTGCGGCCCCGGCACGGGCGGCGAGCCCGGATACAGGTGAATGTCGACGGCAACGATCTGGTCGCCTTGCTTGGCGCACGGCTTGCCCATCTGGGACTCCTCCGGGCTGCTTGTCCGTAGCAGAAACGGGGGCCCGCATTGTGCCACACCCGGGCGCGTTCCCAGCGGACTTTCCTCAGCGCGAGCCCGCGTCGCCGCCCGCGAGTACCATTGCGGCTCCCCCCGGGTCCACCGGGCGCAATGGAGGATGAGCATGGCAGCGGACTTCGGCAAGTTGCTGGATCAGATCCAGACGAACAACGACCAGCTGAAGATCTCCTACGGCCGGCTCGGCCGCGCGTACGAGAAGCTCGACGGGCGGCTGACCCGCCTCGGAGCGAGGGCTCGGGTCGAGCCGTACGCGATCGACAAGAAGTCGGAGCGGAAGATCGGGTACCGGCGCTTCGAACACGGCTGGTCGATCACCACGATGGTCCAGGGCGTGGCCGGCCTCGAGGCCGAGGTGCCGGTCTCCGAGACCAGCCCCCACGTCCAGGCCGAGCTCATGCCCCACGTGGCTCCGCTGCTGGAGAAGATCTCCGCGCTCATCGCCGACGACGTGAAGAACGCCAAGAAGGCGGTCACCGAGGCGGAGAAGCTGCTCGCCGCCCTCCCCTGAGGCGCCCGCGTCCGGCGTAGTCGCGCCTGCGCCCGGGCTCCTCGCCTGTCTGGCTCAGCGGCTCCGCCGGGCGACGCTCAGCGCCTCGGCCCAACGACCACCCAGCTCTTCTTCTTCCGCGAGGCGGTCCGCCAGGCGCGCCGCCCGCGACGACGCCTCGGTCAGGGGTGATGACGGGGGCACGGCGATCCCGTCACCCACGAGCCGCTCCGCGGACGTCACCAGCGCGGCGCGCCCTCGGCGGAGGCGACCCACGACCTCCTTGAGCCGGACCCGCAGGACCTCCAGGCGCGCAGCCAGCCGGTCGAAGTCGGGCTCACCGCCCTCGAGCGGGCCCCCGGACACGGCCCAGGATGCGGCAAGCCGCACGTCGCCGATCACTCCCGCGAGGGCCTGACTCAGCCGCAGTCCGGTCGCCGCCGCAGCCCCCCACGCGAGCGCATGGGCGCCGAACTCAGCCAACGGCGGGACCGTCTCCATGTATCCAGCGCCCATCACGTCGAGGCGCCTCTCCATCACGTGCCGCTCGGTGGGCTTCGTGTGGAAGCCCGTGGCGAGGAAGGCCACGTGCCCCCCGCCCACGCCCACGGCGCGGGCCAGCCGCAGATCGCCGAAGTCCTGGTAGCCCTCGGCGGACGGCAGGTCCTCGGGAACCCCCTCCGACAGGACCGCCGCCACCTCGACGAGCCCGAGCACCTCCCACGCATCGTCGGCCTCGAACTGCTCGCGGAGGAGAGCGCCCAGGCGCTCCGGGGTGGCCTCCAGCTCCGTGCTCTCCCCGGCCTTCGGAACGTCGAGACCGAGGAGCGTCGCCGCGAGGCGGGCCCGCATCCGTTCGAGACGGAGGTGCCCCTCGACCTCCCCGTCCTCCCGGTCCACGACCGTCAGCGCGACCGACGGACCCGTGCCCGACAAGAGGTGCCGCACGCCCGACGCGGCGCGCCCTCGGTGGATGGTGGCGACGGGGAACGGACCGCGCAGGACATGGGTGACGGGGTCGACGGCGGGAAGCGACACCTTGCCCAGGACCCTGGAGACGAGCTCGGGCCACGGAGGTGGCTCACCCTCTGGTCTCCGCGGGGCGAGCACCACGCTCCACGCGAGGCGGGGATCCGAGAGGCTCATCGGCTCAGAACTTGAGAGCGAGGCCGCCGGGGCCTGCCTCGAGTCGGGCCTGGCTGCTGGGGTAGCCACCCTTCTTCAGGCGCGCGATCTTGCTCGCCCCCCCGATGGTCAGCGGCAGGCCCACCACTGTCAGCGCCGTGCCCGAGAACATCGTGCCGAGGCCGCCGGCGTAGAACGCCTCGATGTTCGGGTTGTTGGGATCGTTGTTCGACGCAATGGAGCTCACGGCCACCGTGACTCCACCCGCCACGAGCAGGGCGATCCCCCCGGCCAGCACGCCGCCGCCCACCTCCATGCGGGTCTTGGCTGCGTCGATCTGCTGGCGCCGCACGAACCACTGGAGGAACTCCTCGGACCCCTCAGGGAACGAGGGCATGTCGTTCAGCTCGGAGACATCCTCGAACGACGGGAGCGCGGAGATCCGTTCGAGCTCCACGAGCCGGTCCCCCATCTTCTCCCGCACCCGCCGGAGGACCTGCTCCCCCTCGGGGAACATCTCCCACCCGTCGCGCATCTCCCGGTAGGTCACGAGCAGGCTCTCCGCCACCTTGAGATCCCCGAGGCCCTCCAGCGCCAACGCCTTGTAGGCCAGCGCCTCGTAGAGCGGCGGGTGGAGGCGGAGCGCGGACTCCGTCGACGTCAGGGCCTTCTGGAAGTTGGACGCGTGGAGCTCCGACTGGGCGAACTCCAGCTGACGCAGGGCTTCATCCTCCGAGCTGCTCTGGGCGAGCGCGGTGGCCGGCAAGAGCGCCAGCAGGCTCGCGAGCAGGACCAGGGAGAGCTTCATCGACGGACCTCCACGGCCCGGGTCGGTCCGGGCACCGCAGGAGCATACCGGGGGGCCGTTGGCGCTGCGCTGGCCGGCGACCGGACCGAGCGCGAGGGCCGCGCGCCGGTGTAGCCTCGCTCCGTGGCTTCGAACGAGAGCAAGCAACAGCAGACCGGCGAAGAGCAGGACGCGTCGAAGAAGGACGCCGCCAACCAGGACGGCGCTCAGCAGGACGCTGCCCAGGAGGCCGCCCGCCGCCCTGTCCGCAAGACCGCGAAGAAGGGCAAGGCCCCCCGCGGGAACAAGGGGAAGGGCGCCAAGGCCAACGCCGGCAACCGCAGCTCGCGCAAGGTCCGAGAGCAGGGCGCGAACAAGAATCAGGACGAGGACAAGGACGAGGACGAGGAGGCGGACGAGAAGTCCGAACTCGACAAGTTCTGGCAGTACATCGTCACCGCCAGCTACTCGAGCCGAAAGTCCCGCAACGACTGGGGCGGCGGCGACCCCGGGGAGTAGTCGGGCCGCTGCCCGACCGCGGCTGACGCCGAGATCGGGCCCCTGAGGCACTCAGGGCTAGGGGCAGACCCGGAGAGCCGTGGTCGGGGGCGCCGTCGGCGAACCGTGCAGGTTCGTGTTGGCCACCGACTGCTCCTCGCACCAGTTGTCCGGCGAGTCGTTCGTCGATGCGCTCGCGCCCGACAGGCTCGCCAGCCCCATGGAGTACCCGGGGCGCCACGGCGACCGGTCGAGGGCCGAGCCCGCATCCTGGTCGAGGTCGTAGACGGGGTTCGAGCCGCCGCAGCCGGACACGCACCCCGACGGGTACCAGTCGACGCTGTCGAGCAGGACCCCACCGTGGCTGATCTCGATCGTGCCACCGAGGTCCGACAGCAGCGGACCCTGCCACACGTAGCCCAGACCCGTAGCGGCGGGGTACGCGGGATCGGAGCCGTTCACCGCCCCCGAGCGCCAGAGCACGACGCGGGTCGCGTTGGCGATGCTGCCCGTCGTCGCCGGGACCGTCAGCGCGCTCGCCGGGTCCGGGTCGGCGGGGATGGTGTAGGTGATGGTGTCCACGGTGAAGGACCCGGGCGAGCCGGGGTCCGGGACGACGTTGTCCACCGTGACGACCATGCCGCGCAGGTCGACGTCCACGTCGGACCGCGTCGAGAAGAGCTCGACGAACTCCGCCGCGCCGTCGCCGTATCCACCGCCGGTGCCCGAGATCAGCATCTCGACGATGGCGATGTCACCCGCGTCCAGCTGACCGCCATCGACGATGCCGTCGCAGTCGTTGTCGATGCCGTCGGGGGTGCCTGCGGCCGGCTCGTTGTTGCTCGGGCTCATCGCCGGATCGGTGTCGTCGCAGTCGGGAGTGGAGTCACACGTGGTCGTGTTGTCCCCGTCGGTGTCGAGTCCGTTCGCCCACGGGTCGAGGTCGTTGCAGTCCGTGCCGCAGGTGGTGTCGCCGTCGCCGTCCGCGTCGGTGTAGTTCTCCGCCGCGCCGCCTGCGGTGGGATCGTCGTTGCAGTCCGCCGGGGCCGAGCCAGCCGGGCAGGTGGACCAGCCGTCACCGTCCGCGTCGATCAGGGGTGACGCCGCCGGGTCCGAGTCATCGCAGTCGCCGTCGCAGGAGGTCACGCCGTCGCTGTCTGCGTCCGCCTGGTTGAGGGTGGGGTCGTTGTCGTTGCAGTCGACGTCCGTGGTGCAGCCGGTGAAGCCGTCGCCGTCGAGATCTGCCTCGTTCGGGTCGACCGCCCCGTTGCAGTCGTTGTCGGTGACCGAGTCGCAGACCGCGGGGGCGCCCGGATAGGCAGCAGGCTCGCCGTCGTCGCAGTCACCCGTGCACGAGGTGAACCCGTCGTTGTCCCCGTCGGTCCCCGTGAGGGTGGCGTCGTTGTCGTTGCAGTCGCCCTGGCACTCGGTGGTGCCGTCGCCGTCGTCGTCGACCTCGAGCGGGTCGAACACGGTGTCGCAGTTCGTGTCGAAGTAGCCGTCGCACTGGGCGGCCTGCGCCGGGTTCACCTGCGCAGAGAGGCTGTTCGTGGGGTCGTCGAGGCAGTCGCCCGCGCAGGTGGTCCAGCCGTCGTTGTCCGCGTCGTCGTTGTTGAGCGCGGCGTTCGAGTCGTCGCAGTCGGGGATGGTGTCGCAGGTGGTGGAGCCGTCGCCGTCCGCGTCCGTGGCGGAGATGGAGGGGTTGCCGTCGTCACAGTCGGCGGGGGTGTCACACGAGGTGGTGCCGTCGTTGTCGACGTCGTTCTCGTTCTTGCTGGGGTCGCTGTCGTCGCAGTCCACGACGCCGTAGCCGCCGCCCTCGACCGCGAGGCAGCCGTCGCCGCCGCTGCTCCCGTTGCCCGGGTCCGTGAACGAGCCGTCGCCGTCCTGGTCGAACCCGTCGTCGGTGATGCCGTTCAGGTCGTTGTCCTTGGCGTCGCAGGACTCGGGCGCGCCCGGGTAGACGGTGCTGTCGTTGTCGAAGCTGACCCCGTTGAAGAAGTCCGGCTGCGGCGACGCGCAGGAGCTGAACCCGTCCGAGTCGAGGTCCAGGGAGTTCCGCCCCGGGCTGGAGTCGTCACAGTCCTCGATGCCCGAGGCGAGCGTCCCGTCGGCGGCGCTGCCGAAGGGAGCGGGGGCGATGAAGCCCTCCCCGTCCGGGCGGACGCCCTGGCACTCCTCGCGGGTCTCGCCGGGGTCGCCGTCGAGGTCACCATCGAGGTCGAGGTACCAGGTCACGGTGTCGGACCGGTAGTCCGGGTCGTCCGGCTCGTGGCAGGCGCTGTCGTAGTCGCCGATGCCGCCGGAGACGGGGTACTCGGTGCAGCGCCAGTCGGCCTCGTCGACCGAAGGGTGGACGCCGTCGTCGAAGTCGACGCAGTCGATGCCCAGGCGGTCTCCCTCGTCGGGGACGGTGGCCTCGGGCGTCATCTCGTGCGCCTCGCAGTCGTAGTGACCGTCCTGATCGTTGTCGACCTCGCGGCCGCCCAGATCCTCGTCGTAGAGGAGGCCGTCGCAGTTGTCGTCGATGCCGCGGCGCGGGCGCTCGGGGTCGTAGCCGAAGCGCTCCATCCCGTTGAGGAGCGGGTGACCGCAGTACTCCTCGCGTCCCGGGTTCTGGAAGACCCCGAGGTCGCCGACGTCGTTGCAGTCCTTGGGGTCGTCCCCGGTGAAGTCGGCGGGCGGGTTGAACCCGCACTCCGTGAAGCCGTCGCCGTCGTTGTCGACCTCGAAGTCCGCGAGGTTCGCGTCGCAGTCGTTGTCGAGGCCATCGCACAGCTCGGCGGCGCCGGGCCAGATGTCGTCGTCCTCGTCGTCGCAGTCGAGGTTGAGGAGCCTCAGCTCCTCACGGCTGATGAGGATCGTGACGTTGCCGTCCTCGTCCACCGTGCGGATCTGCTCGCCGGGGGCGAGGGCGAAGAAACCGTCACCGTCGGCGTCGACGCGGTCTGCGACGTGGAAGACGACCCCGCAGCCGGCGAGCGGCATCAGGAACAAGGTCGCGAGCAGCCCGCCGAGACAGCGGGCGCCGAGGAGATTGCGGTTCGAGAACGTCATCATCAGTTCCTCGCCTTCGGCTCAGAAGAGAATCCGGCCCTGCAGACCGAACTGGAAGCGCGGCATGGACGCCGCACCCGCCACGGTCGGCAGAGTCTTCTTGCTGGGTTGCAGAGAGGATTCACCCTCTGGCTGGAAGTAGTAGGCAGCGCCGCGAATGATCGGGACGACCTGGTCGTACCGAACAAAGAAGGAGACGCCGAGGTAGCTGGGTCCTGCGCCCGGAGCGCCGAGGATCCCGATGTCCGCCTGGGGACCGACGAGCAGCGCCCATCCGGTCCATCCCAGGTCCGCGAGGCTGAGGCGGGCGGTGTTCCCGTCCTCGCCCGTGAGGCGTGCGCCGTAGGCCACGCCGTCCGACTCCCCGTCGAGGGATGCGGTGGCGCAGGCGTTCCGCACACTGCCCGTGGGGAACGAGGCCGCCCCACCCACGTGGGCGCCGATGCGGCCCGCGAGCCAGAGTCGACCCTTGAGCGGCATCGCGAGGCGGGGCCCCACGTTCAGGGACACCGAGTTCGCCCGGGTCTGCTCGTGGCTGCACCCGTTGACCGGGAGATTGGACCAGGAGATTCCGACCGGGAGCGCCACCGTCGCGCCCTTGATGGGGACGATGTAGTCCAACCCGGCGTTGGCGGTCCAGTCGGCCTCCGCGCCGGTCCCCTCCGCGGTGAGGCGGGTCACGGAGGAGCCGCCGCCGCCGACCGTCATGGCGAGGCGTCGGGTCTCGAAGACGGCATCCGACGCGGCCGACGCGGTCGCCCGCTGCTCCTGGAGCTGCTGGCGACGAAGCTGCTCGGCCTCCCGCTCCGCCTGCTGCTCAGCCTTCATGCGCGCCTGCGCCTCGTTCCACTCGTCCTTACGGCGCTGCTCCTCGGCCGACTTCCGCTCGGCGGCCTCGCGCTCCGCGCGGGCCTTCTCCTCGGCCGCGAGACGTGCCTGGCGCTCCGCTTCGGCCTTCTCGGCCTCCGCGTCCGCCCGGGCCTCCGCCTTCGCGAGGCGCTCCCGCTCGGCCGCGGCCTCCTTCTCGGCCTGCTCCCGCTCGCGACGCTCCGCAGCAGCGAGCTTCTCGGCCTCCTTCTCGGCCTGCTCCCGCGCCTTCCGCTCCGCGTCCGCCTTCGCGAGGGCCTCCTTCTCGGCCTGCTCCCGCGCCTTGCGCTCCGCGTCCGCCTTCGCGAGGGCCTCCTTCTCGGCCTGTTCCCGCGCCTTGCGCTCCGCGTCCGCCTTCGCCGCCGCCGCTGCGGCGGCCTCCTTCTCGGCCTGCTCCCGCGCCTTCCGCTCCGCGTCCGCCTTCTGCGCTGCAGCCAGCCGCTCCGCTTCGGCCTTCTCCGCCGCCGCCACCCGCTCGGCCTCGGCCTTCTCCGCCGCGGCGCGCTCCCGCTCTTCACGGGCGAGCCGTTCGGCGTCCGCATTCTCCGCCGCGATGCGGTCGGCCTCCGCCTTCTCGGCCGCGAGTCGCTCGGCCTCGGCCGCTTCAGCCGCCTGCCGCTCCGCCTGCTTCTGCTGCGCCACTGCGAGCGCCGCCGGAGACTCCCCGCGCGCGATCGCGGCGACCCGGTCGTCGTACGCGCGGCGGTTCTTGCCCCCGTCCTTCGGCAGCTCCCACGCCGGCGCCTTCGAGGAGTCCAGCTGGCCCGCCGCGAGCGGGATCACGGTGTCGCCGACCCAGTAGTCACCCGCGGGCAGCAACACCCACTGCACGGCGACCTTCTCCTTCACCCCCTCCTGGATGACGGTGGGGAGGTTGTCGGTGAACTCCTTGAGGAGCGGATCGGTGGGAGCGGGGTCTGCCAGGGGCGGCAGCGGGTTGCCCCGGCTCGGCGACTTGAGGCGCACCGCCCCGAAGTTCCGCTCGATGAAGGCCCGACGCTGGGCGATGCGGGAGTCCCACTCGCCATCGGGACCGCCATCCCAGGTGAAGCTGTTCCGGGACGCCTTCTCCGCGTCCGACAGCCACATGTTCGCCGCCATCGCGTTGCGGCGCTCCCACCACAGCGCGGCGATCGCGTAGTAGGTCTCCGCGGCGTTCTTGCCTTCCTGGGTGGCGAAGGCGGCCTTGAACGCCTCCTCGGCCTTCCGGAAGTTGCCGGCCTCCATGTACGTCCACCCCTGCGCGATCTGGCCCCGATAGGACTGGGCATCGGCGGGGGTCACCCACAGCACGGCCACCAGCCCCAGGAGGGCCGGAAGAGCGCGCGCGGCGAGGGTGCGGACGGTCACGAAGGGGGGGCTCCTAGAGGCGCAGCTGGATGCCGAGCATCACCTGGATGTCGACGTAGACGCGGATCGAGTTGAAGCTCGTGTCCACGTAGTTGCCCTCGCTGTCCACGGCGACGAGGGTGAGCTCGTCGGCGCTGTATCCGTCGGGCCACAGATCGTCTTGGCCCTCGGTGCGCTCGCTCAGCCGGCCGCCGATGGTGGTGGCGTCGTTCAGGCCGCCCCACAGGGGGTTGGCGAAGGACGGCCCGCCGGCCACGCCGACGTAGAGGCGCGGGCGCCGCTTCCCCTTGACGATGGCGGGGGAGACGATGGCGTTGAGCCCGACCCGCGGCCCGAAGGACAGGGCCGGGACGACGAAGTCGCCTTCCAGCACGGTCGCCGGCAGCTCTTCACCGGCGCGGTTCGCGATGACCTTGCCGCTGAAGTAGTAGGCGTTCTCGTACGAGAGGTGGAAGCCGATCTTCGGGGCGAGGTCGATCTTGCCGACGGAGAACTCGAAGCCCACCTGCAGCAGTCCGCCGGCGTTGAGCCGGGCGCGCGTGTCGTTCAGGAAGACGTCCTGCTGGGTGTTCGGAGTCTGCTGCGCACCGATCTGGAGGAGCGGGCCCACGTTGATCACGAGCGAGTTGCCGGACGCGAACTGGATGTGCGGCCCGAGGCCCACGTGCAGCATGCCGATGCCGGCGGGGCGGCCCGTAGGGGTCTGCCCGGCGCGCGCGCCACCGCCGAGGTCGACCTCCACGCCGAAGGTGGCGAACGTGGTCGGCGCGACCTCGATCTTCGTGTCCTTGCCGCCGACGACCTTCACGGCCTCGCCGTCGATCTCGTACTCGCCGACGGGGAGCCAGTAGATCCCGTTGCTGATCCCGACCTGACCCATCACGAGCCGGGCCTTCTCGAAGTACGCCTTCTGCTCGGGATCGTCGATGTCCTCGAGGGCCTTCAGCTTCACGCCGCGGGACGAGAGCTTCCCGGACCCGCCGGTCGCCTCGTAGACGACGCGCCCGTAGGCACGCTTGAGGCGGTAGAGCTGGGCCTGCATCTGCGCGGCCTCGGGACCCTTCGCGAGCTCACGACCCCGCTCCAGCGACCAGACGAGGGACTCGAGGTCCTTCAGCTTGACCGAGATCTCCTGGATCAGCGTCCATGCCTTGAGCTGCTTGGCGCCCTCGGGGTCGTTCACGACCGCCTTGAGCTCCGTCAGCGCCTTCGGCAGCAGCTTGTTCCGGTAGAAGCTGTTCGCCTGGGCCATGTGGTATTGCCAGGAGTCCTGGGCAGAGGCCGTCTGAGGCGTCGCGAACGTCAACGCCACGGCGCCGACGAGCACGAAGATGGCGGGGAGCAGTCTCTTGATCCAGACCATGAGGGGCCCTTCGTCTGACGGTGTGCCTCCGCAGTCCCTCGGAGGCGTAGGCGCGGAGTGTACCAAAGCGGCCGCGTCACGCGGTCACGTCCGGGCCCAACTTCTCGGGTTCATGAAAGGCCCTGCGGACGGATGCAACACGGGCAGCGATCAACCCGCGCCCCGCAGGAGCCCAAGCGCAAGAGGCGCACTCCCGAAGCTCCCCCCAAGCGCGAGAGGCGACCCCCAAAGGGACCGCCTCTCACATCGCCCGAGAACCCCCAGGCTCTCACGCCGCCTCAACCCCGCCGAAGCGAAGGCCGAACGGATATCCGAACTGCCGAAGGCATTGCGGATATCCCACGGCGCTACGACGTCCGCACGCTAGTGCGGAATGTCATACACAAACAGCTTGTACCAGGTCTTCTCGTCCTTGCCCTCGGAGCCCTGGCTCGTGAAGACCAGTCGCCAGGTGTTGTCCACGACGAGGAGCCGCGGATCCCGGTTGTTCACCGTGCCGGTCTCCAGGATCCGCGGGTCACCGCCGTCGATGGGGAAGATGGCGATGGGGTCGCCCTTGTCCGGGTCGTCGATGACCGCGATGACCCCGCGACCGTCCGGCGTCCAGCTGGCGGCGCCCTTGCTGGGGATCTTCACCCGGTCGCCGATCTGGCGAGGCGTGCTCCCCGGCTTCGCGTCCACGACCCACAGCCCGAACTGCATGACCGAGTCCTGGCCCTTGTTGGACATGAACGCGACCTTGTCACCCTTGCTGGAGAAGGAGGGCCGCGTGGCGTCCTTGCCCGGGAAGTTCACGAGCTGGACGGAGGAGAACAGGTTGATGTCGAGCACCATGACCTGGCTCTCGCCCTTGCCCGCGCGGACGAAGGCGACCTTGTCCCCGGCGGGCGCCCACTGCGGGTAGAGCTCGGCGTGGGTCTCGTCGAACGTCAGCTGAAGCTCGGCGCCCTCGTCCCAGAGGTACAGGTCGCCGTTGCCGGTCCGGTTGCTGGTGAACACGAACCGAGGGCTCATCGGATCCCAGGTGGGCTCCTTGTTCACGCCCTGGGACAGCAGGTCGGACCAGTTGTCGATGTAGATCTGCTGCTGGCCGTCGGAGTTGTTCACCGTGTAGGCGTAGCGGCGGTCGGAGCCCTTCGGCGCCCAGCCGAACATGTGGGTGATGCGCTTGCCCCCGCCGTAGCGGTTGGGCGCGCCCATCGACTCCGGCACGAGCATCGCGGGGTCGCCCTTGAGGCTGCGCCCGGTGAACCCGGCCATCCACAGCTCGGTCCGCTTCTCCGCGGGGTAGTTCACCTCGTAGGCGAGCTCGGTCCCGTCCGGCGACAGCTGCGGGTAGTGGACGTTGCCCTCGTGCTTGGTGCTGAGCTCGGTGGCCGTGGCCCCCTGGGCGTGGGCCCCCGTCGGCGCCAGGGCCAGGCCCAGAGCGCCGGCCACGCAGAGCCCGGCGGCCGCGTTCGCGATCTTCCTCATTGCTTCGTCTCCTCGGGGTGAGTTCCGCTTTCCGCGGCTTCTTGCTGATCTGCTCCGGCGGACGAGCCGCCGATCTGTTCGACGAGTACGTGGCATGCCACCTTCTGGTGACCATCCACGGCGGTCAGCTCGGGACGAACCCGAGCGCAGGCGTCGTCGGGACGCCCTCGACTGTTCCAGACCGAGCACAGCCCCCGGTAGGGGCAGCCGACCGAGCGGTCGATGGTCTGGCTCGACGCTTCCGCCAGCGCCTTGGTCTCTTCTGCGTCGGGCACCTCCGCACGCGCGGCCTCGAAGAGGCGCACGGTGTACGGGTGATGGGGCAGCCCGGGGTCGATGCGGTCCTTCTCCATCACCTCGACGATCCTCCCGCGGTACATCACGAGTATCCGGTCGGACACGAAGCGGATGACGTCGAGGTCATGGCTGATGAAGAGATAGGCGGTGTCTGCGTCCCGGGCGTCGAGCATCGCGTCGAGGACGTCCGCCTTCACGCTCGCGTCGAGGCCCGACGTGGGCTCGTCCGCCACAACCAGCTTGGGCTCGGTCAGGAGCGTCCGCGCCACCGAGATGCGGCGCTTCTCCCCCCCGGAGAGCTCGCCGGGGTAGCTGTCGGCCTTCTCCACCATCCCGAACCGACCGAGCTCCTTGCGGATCCGGTCGTCCGCCTCGCTGCCGACGATCCCGTGGAAGACCTTGAGGGTCTCGCGCAGGTGGGCGCGGACCGAGAGGCCGGGGTTCAGGCAGGCGTAGGGGTTCTGATAGATCATCTGGTAGTGGCGCCGGTGCTCGGCGATGGCCTCCCGGGGAACGGCGAGCCAGTCCTCGCCGCGCAGTCGTACGGTCCCTCCGCTCGGCTCCACGATGCGCAGGATGCACTTGCCGAACGTCGTCTTCCCGGACCCGGACTCACCGATGAGGCCCGTGACCTCTCCGTAGCCCATGACCAGGTCGACACCGTGAAGGACCGGAGTAGGGTCGCTCTTCGGTCCGATGCCGAACAGTCCCTTGCTCCCGGGGAAGGTCTTGGTGACGCCGAGGGCCTCGACGACGTTGCCGCGAGAGTCAGCCACTGGCGGCCTCCCCGAACAGTCCGCCCGACTGCTTGAGTGCATCCGAGATGTCCTCGCAGTGGCACGCGGCGCGGTGTTCGTCGGCGATGAGGTTCATCTCCGGCTGGATGGTGTTGCAGCGCTCCTTGTCCACGAGCCCGTCGCGGTAGATGGCGCAGCGGGAGCGGTAGATGCAGCCCTTGCCCACGACCACACCGGTGCCGCCCGTCTTCTCGACCCCGCCCTTGCTGTGCTTCTGACGGCCGCGCGCCAGCGCCTCGGCCCGCTCCTTCAGCTCCCGGGTGTACGGGTGGGAGTCGGACTCGGGATCGCCGAGGGCTTCGATGGGGCCCTCCTCGACCACCCGTCCCCGGTACATGACCGTGAGCCGGTCACAGAGGCGCGCGACCATGGGCAGGTCGTGGGAGATGACGATCCCCGACAGGGCCCCCTGGCCCATGATCCGGTTGAGCAGCCCCACGATCTCCAGGCGGATGTGGGAGTCGAGACCGGTGGTGGGCTCGTCGGCGACGATGAACTTCGGCTCGCACGCGAGCGCCAGGGCGATCATCACCCGCTGGGCCATCCCACCGGACAGCTCATGGGGATAGAGCCCCAGGGTGTGCTGGTCCGCCTTGAGGTGGACCTGGTCGAGCCAGTGCAGCGCGCCCTCTTCGCTCTCCTTGCGGTTCGCGTTGGGCCGGGCGACGAGGACCGCCTCCTGCAGCTGGGTGCCGATGCGGAGGAACGGGTTCAGGGCGCCCGTCGGGTTCTGGAAGATGAAGCCGACCCCGAGGCGCCGCAGCAGATCGAGGCGCTTGCGGAACCGCCGCCGCCACAAGGGCCAGCCGAACCCGATGCGCATGCGCTGGGGGAACAGCTCGTCTCCCTCGGGGGGGCGGAAGGGGGTGTAGGCCTCGACCTCGTCGAGGACGTTCACCTCGGGCTGGTCGCCGATCTTGTAGATGGCGGAGCCGGAGAAGACTCCGGGCTCCAGGCTGGAGAGGCCCATCATCGCGCGGACGAACTGGGTCTTCCCGGAGCCGGACTCGCCGACGAGCCCGAGGATGCCGCCCTGGGGCACCGTGAGGCGGCCGCCCTGGACGATGGGCTTGATGATCTTGCCCACCTGCACGCCGACCCACACGTCGCGGGCGGTGAGGATGGCGCCGGGCTCGGCGACGGGCTTCGGAGGCGCGCTCGTCATGTCCGCCCCCTCTCGAAGCGCTCGCCGATGGCGTCGCCGAGGAAGGTGAGCCCCAGGATGGACCCGACGATCGCGACGCTGGGCGCCATCACGGCGGCGGAGAAGAGCTCACCCTTGCTGCAGCCGGCGAGCAGGTTGCCCCAGGACGGGATGCTGCCGGGGACCCCGTACTCGGGACCGAGGTAGGAGAGCGAGGTCTCCACCAGGATGAAGTACCCGAAGAGGTAGAAGAAGTGCCGCGCGAGGACCGGCATGCAGTTCGCCCACAGGATGTGGTAGCCGAGGATGCGGACATCGGAGAGGCCGTGCGCCCGGGCCGCCTCGATGAACTGCTCCCGCTGGAACGCGCCGACCTTCTGGTAGATGGCGAGGGCGAGGACGGGCACGTAGGCCACCCCCAGCATCATCGCCATGAGGAACAGCCGCATGCCGACGGCGCGCCCGGGATCGTGCAGGTAGGCCACGAAGAAGCCGACGGCGACGATGACCAGGATGAGGCGGGGGTAGCTCGCGATGACGGTCAGGAGGAGCTTCGTGGACGACTCGAGGAGGCCGCCCCGGAAGTAGCCGGCGATGGCGCCGAGGAGCGTCCCGAAGAAGAGGGCGATGCCGCAGGAGAGCAGCGCCGGCAGGAAGAACGCCTGCGTGGCCTCCACGAGCGTCGCCGTCAGGGAGTAGCCGTTGCGGTCGTTGCCGAGGAGCAGTCCTTCGACGGGGCGGCAGTTCGTGGTCTGGAACCCGCCACCGGTCGAGAAGCCCGACGAGCGGCCGACGTCGAGGTGGGTCTCCAGCGTGTCCACGTCGATGAAGATCGCCGCGATGCGGAAGCCCACGAGGAGCAGCAGCACGATGGTCCCGAAGATCAGCCGGATGTCCGCGTGGCGCCACCGCAGGATGGTGGTGATGATGTCCTTGAGGGCGCCCTGGGCGATCTTGCCGGCGAGGGTTGCGTCCTCGGACTCCTCCCCCGGGTCCCGGTGGATCAGGTTGTTCGGATCCATCAGTGGCCCCCGCCCTTGCGAATGCGCGGATCGATGGCGATCTCCAGCAGATCCCGCACGAGGGTCACCAGCGCGACGACGAAGGTGATGAACACCGTGAGCGTCAGCAGGAGGAGGGGGTCGGGCTTGGTGGCGGCCCGCAGGGACAGCGTGCCGAGGCCCTGCACGGCGTAGATGTTCTCGGCGATGACGACGGAGCCCAGCAGGAACGCGATCTTCGCCGCGCTCATGGACGAGAGCGGCAGGAGCAGCCCGGGGAGCATGTGCTTGAACAGACTCGCGCCCCGCAGGCCGGCGGCGTGGATGTAGTCCCGGCTGCGCAGGTGGCGGTACTCGTTCTCGAGCTGGAGGAGGAACTCCCCGAGGGAGCTGTCCCCCACGAACAGGATCCCCACACACGCCGCGGGGGCGACCCACCACAAGACCGGGTGGGGCAGCACGCCCGCCTTCGTCATCAGGAACCCGAGGACGAACACGGGCGAGATCGACAGGATCAGCAGCAGGGTCCGGAGCAGGCCCCGCATCGAGGGGAAGGGCAGCCAGGTCAGGAAGCTGACGAGGACGAGCGTCACCACGATGGCCGCGATGAGGGCGCCGAAGACGATGGGGAGCGTCTGCTTCGCCCCGAGCATCACCACGTCGAGGACTGGGTCGCCGTTGAAGGCGGGCCCGATGTCCCAGATGAGGACGCCCTTCCAGAAGACCCCGAAGAACCAGGTCGGGAAGCTTGGGCCGGGCGCGAGCACGTCACCGGACTCGACCGTCTGCTCCCCTTCCGGCAGCTGGACTTGGACGAACTTCTTGATGAAGTTGAATCCGTCGTCGACGGTCGGGTCGTCCGGCGCCTTGGCCGGCATGGACTTCAGGGTGCCGCAGGTCGTGGCGGCGACGCAGACCTCGGCGCCGACCGCGATCTCGTCGAAGTCGACCGGCTCACGCGCCTTCCCCGGGGAACCCGGCGAAAACCACAGCAGCCCGGCGAGCACCAGGCTGCTGAGAAACAGGACGGACACGAAGTGCCCGACCTTCTGGCCTACGAGCCAGGCGGTTTTCATCGTCCTCCCAGCGGCGGGCCGGTCCTGCCCGCCGCTCCTCGATCACTCAGCGCGGCTCAGTCTTCCTTCAGGGACCAGTCCGGGAACTGGGTGAAGTAGTAGAAGGCCTGGAGGTGGGCGCCCTGGATGTCCCAGGAGATGGCCGAGAAGTTCCGCAGGCTCCACATGAAGATGTAGGGAGCCGTGTCCGCGAGGCGGCGGTGGATCTCCTTCATGTACGCCTGCTGCTCCGACGGGTCCTGGGACTCGTAGGCGCCGGTGAGGAGCTGGTTGGTGCGGTCGTCGGCGTAGCCGACGAAGTTGCGCACGCCGCCCGCGGCGAAGAGCTGGCCGATGTCCTCGTTCACGTCGAAGGACCAGACACCCATCACGAGGTCGAAGTCCTTCTTCTGCATGATGCGCTCTTCCCAGGACTCACCACCGATGGCGGCCGGGTTCGAGACGTTGATGCCGAACTTCTTGAGCTGACCGACGATGTTCGTCGCCACGGTCTGGCCCTGCTCGCCGAGCGCCTCGTCGTAGAAGAAGCGCAGGTCGATGGTGTTCCCGTTCTTCGTCCAGTCGGGGCCGGTCTTCGTGTAGCCCGCCTCCTCCATGAGGGAGGTGGCCTTCGTGATGTCCTGGGTGGGCACCGCGACGTCGTGGTTGTAGTAGCGGGAGCTCAGGGTGAAGGGCCCGGAGATGAGCTCGCCCTCGCCGATGAGGTCCAGGGCCTGCTGGCGGTCGATGGCGAGGCTCATGGCGACGCGCACCTTCGCGTCGGTCAGGTGGGCGTTCTCACCGTTGAAGCCCGTGTACCACCAGCTCTTGCTCGGGTAGGGCTTGAGGGTGCAGCACTGGTCGGCGTCGAGCTCGGCGCGCTGCTGCGGCTCCACCTCGATCATCGCGTGGCCGTACTCGTAGGACATCAGCTCCGCCTGGGTGCGCTTCTCCGGCACCTCCTGGCAGCGGACCTCGTCGAGCGCGGGGGGACGCGAGCCGGCCTCGTTCTTCTTGAGGATCCAGTTCTTGTGGTCCTTCTCGGCGACCTTGAACGGCCCGGCGGTGACCGGCTTCGTGCGGTAGCTGTGGTTGTAGGCCACCTCGGTGCTCTTGAACGTGTGCTTCGGGATGATCTTCAGGTAGAGCTGGGCCGCCGGGGGCTCCCGGTACGTCCGCGCGAAGCTCAGGACCACGGTCTTCGGGTCCGGCGCCTCGGCCTTCATGATGAAGTCCCAGCGGTTGCGGTCCAGGGAGCGCGAGGCGGGGTTCTTGTACGTCTGGAGCGTGAAGACGACGTCGTCGGACGTCACGGGCTTGCCGTCACTCCACTTCATGTCCTTGAGCTTGACGGTCAGGACGCGGCCCGAGTCGTCGAGCTCGGCGCTCTCGGCGAGCACCATCTGGGGCTGGTCCGCGTAGTTCGGGGCCCACAGGGCGACGTGGATCAGCTCATTGAGCCGCACGTCGGACATGCTCCGCTCGTGGACGGGGTTGGCCGAAAGGCCCATCTCGTCCTCGTAGAAGATGAAGGCTTTCCCCTGCGCGGCGGGCGCGAAGGCGCTGGCGAGCAGCAGGCAGATGGCGGCAGCGGCAAATCGGTTCATCGGGCTTCCTCGTTGGTGTCTCTTCGGGTCACCGCACGGCGCCAGCGCGGGCTGGGTTCCACGCGCTGTCGAGCGCCGCGAGACCCTCCCGAACCGGAATCAGTTCGGGATAGGCCTCCGTAAGGGGTCGGACATAGTCGTTGGCGTAATAGGGGCGCTTCGTGTCGAGATTTGCTCGGGCGAGCGCCGTGAGAAGCGGGGGATCGTTCCGGAAGGAGATGCGGGCACGCTTCAGGAGCTGCGACGGCGGCGACGGGTTCTTGTCCATCGCTGCCTCCAGCAGGGCGCGCGATCCGACGCCGGCGGTCTCCATGTCGGAGCCCTCCTTCGCGTCGAGGCGCACGTCCATCCCGGAGATCACGTCCAGCGCCCCATCCAGGAGCAGCCGTCCGAGGAACCTCTCCGAGAGCCCCATGCCCGTGTCCATCGATCCACCCTCCGGTCCCACCCCACGGATTGCCTCCTGGAGCTGGCCCTTCAGTTGGTTTGACAGACCGATGAACGCATCGAGGTCAGAAACCTTGTCCTTGGGCGGAATCGACAGCCCGGCGTGCTCCTTCCCGAGGCGCACGAGCGAGGCGGGCCGTCCCCCGGCGAGGTCGGTCCGGCGGTCGTCGGGGGTCAGCCATCCGCTGAACACGACGAACGCGAGTCCGTCCGCCACCGAGGGCGCCGAGGAGGGCAGGTTGGCGTCCCGGCCGAGGAGGATCCGCGCCTCCGCCCCGAGCAGCTCCAGGTCCGCCGCACCGCCGAGGGCTCCCTCCGCCTCGAGGGCGTGGTAGCGGGCGTAGGCGCGGAGGAAGGACGAGTCGAAGTGGAAGAGGGAGACGGTCAGCTTCTCCGCGCCCTCTCCCTGCTCCAGGGTCTCCAGCAGGTCGGCCTTGTCGAGGGGGATGGGGCGCAGAAGTCCCTCGGCCCCTTCCACGTCGCCCTTGGCGAGCGCCTCCATGAACTGGAGGCGCGCCTTGTACGCGGCGGTCTCCGCGGTGTCCGGGAGCGACCCGAGGGTCGCGTCCGCGGGTGCGTCGGCTCCGGAGGTCCCCCAGATGCGCTCGACGAGCGGGTCGCTGCCCCACCCATCGAGGAGCTTCTGGGCCACGAAGGCCAGCAGCTCGTCCTTGCCATCACTCCCGACGTAGGCAGTGAGGAGCTCACGCCCCGTCGCCTCGTCCCCGGAGCGCAGCAGCGTAAGGCCCTCGAAGTAGTCCTGGTGGGTCGAGGCGAGCACGTCCTCCGGCCGGTCCCGCCGGTGGGCGTAGAACTGACGTCGGGCGACCCGATCGATGTCGGCGTTCTCCTCGAAGACGTGCGCGAGCTCGAGCTGAGCGCGCGCGTACCCGATGCAGGGGAACCCGTCGCCGGCCCGGTCCGCGTAGGGCTTGGCCGACGGCGTACACGCCGACTCGAAGGACCGCGCGGCCCCTCGCAGATCGTTGTGATAGAGGGAGAGCCAGGCGTTGCCGATCTCTCCCTGCTTCTCCATCGGGGCGAGTCGCTCCGGCGCCTCCACGACCCGGAACATCCAGCTGTCCTGGATGCCGCCGGAGGTGGACCCAGCGTCAGTGCTCGCTGCGGAGCCGCCGTCGCCGGGGGAGGAGTCGCCGTCGTCCCCGGGGCAGCCGGCGAAGAGCCACAGGCCCGCGCAGACCACACCCAGAGAGAGGGTGAGGAGCGGGAGGGGGAGGCGAGGCACGGACGGCCGCGGGTGACGGTCGCTCACCGAGGATCAGCCTCCCCGACGGGCTTCGAGGTCGGCGAGCTCACGCTCCGCCTTCTGGAGCGCGTTCTGGTTGCCGATCCCGGCCGCGTAGTTCTTGTACTCGTTCCAGGCCTGGATGGCGCTGTTGAGCTTGCCCTCGTCGCCGAGTCCCGAGTTCGCCTTCGCGTTGTCGTCGTAGATCTTGGTGCGGCAGCGCGCCTTGATCTCGTACGCCAGGAGGAGCCGCGAGGTCTTCGACTTCGGGTTCATGTCGTACGAGTTGCCGACCGTCCGGTCCACGGAGTCGATGGCCCCGGCGAGGTCCCCGTTGCGCATCTGGCACTTCGCGCGCTCGAGGTTGTACTCCGGGTGGTACCGGTTGCCCGGCTTCTCCATGATCTTCGTGGTCGCGTCGCAGTGGGCCTTGTAGTCCCGCTTCGACTCGGCGTTCGCCATCACCGCCGCCCACGCCATCGTGTAGTTGGGGTGGTCCGCGGGGATGCCCTGCAGGTGTCCGAGCTCACCGGACGTCAGCCCGCCGCCGCTCGCCTTGCTGCCGAGGGCCGCGATGGTCTGCTTCTCGTAGTCGAGGTTCGTGGGCTCCGGTGCGGGCTCTGGCTCGGGCTCAGGCTCCGGCTCGGGCTCGGGCTCCGGCTCGGCCGCAGCGGGCTCCGGCTCGGGCTCGGGCTCGGGCTCCGGCTCGGGCTCCGGCTCCGGCTCGGGCTCCGGGTCGTTGCTGCCCGAGTCACCGATGATCTGCCCCTCGACGTAGCCGCTGTCGTTCGAGCTGCTCGATCCCGAGGAACCCGAGCCGGACGAACCGCTCGACCCCGAGGAGCCGCTCGACGCCGCGTAGCTGCCCGAGCCGCTGCTGCCGCTCGAGCCGCTGGACCCGGACGAGCCGCTGTAGCTGCTGCCGGAGGAGCCGCTCGAACCCGAGGACGCCGACCCACTGGACCCGGACGAGCCCGAGGACCCGGTCGAGCCCGAGGACCCTGTCGAGCCACTGTCGAGACCGCCGCCGAGGTCGCCGAAGTCGAAGTCGGAGCCGAGCTCGACGCCGCCGGCGTCGGCCGCACCAGCGTCCGCCGCCGCGTCACCGCCGTCCTTCGGGTTGTCGGCCTCCTGGCCGTCGAGGTCTGCGACCTCACCCTCGGCCGTGCCCTCCTCACCGCCACCGGTGAGGAACTTGATGGCGACGAACACGACGGCAATGGCGACGAGCGCAGCGATCGCGGCGAAGATCAGCGGACCTTTGCCGCCTTCGTCGTCGTCGTCGTCGCCGCCGCCGTCCTCGTACTCGTCGTCCCCGTCTTCGTACTCGTCGTCTTCGTACTCGTCGTCGTCGTAGTACTCGTCGTCGCTATGAATCATTCGTGGTTCCTCGCTGGCACGGAAGGCGAGCCCTCAGGGCTCAGGTCGTCCCTGGACGCGTTGCGTCAGTTCCCCCGTCGGATCGCTCCGGACTGGATGGCCTTCTCGTCGATGAGGATCACTCCGGAGTCATCGACGACGTCAGCCCCCTTCTGCTCGAGCTGAACGGCCAGCTCGATTCCACCCTTCTCGTAGGAGAAGGGCCCCTTGTAGATGTAGTAGCCGGGCACCTGGATCTGGATCTCGTACTTCCAGTTCCGCAGGAGCGAGTACTCCTGGAAGGTCTGGCTGGACGACAGCGAGGCGATCTCGAAGAAGCCCGTGTCGTTCGTCAGCGCGACGCCCGTCATGTTGTTCGGATCCTCGGGCTGCTCGTCGGCGCCCTTCTTCTCCGGGTCCACGCTGGTCGGCGTGATCTTCACGGAGGCCTGAGCCACCGGCCGCTCCTCGCCGTCCTTGATGGTGGTGATCCGGCCCGCGATCAGGTCCGAGCTGCGTCCCTTGTCACAGCTGCTCGTGAACGCGAGCGAGAGGACGAGCAGGAACAGGAGCGTGAAGGTCTGGGGCGCGATGCGCGCGCTGCGGGTGGACATGTGCCTCCTGGGGTTGGGCATGGACCGATCCTCGTTGGGGGAATACGCGGCGACGGTTGGGGCACCGCACATCGCTGAGATACTCGCTGCAGATGGCACCAGGGCCCCTCCTTATCCGGCTGCGGACCATAACACAGGGGCACGGCCGCAATTTCAACGCGGGCTACTCTTTCCGCACCGCTCCGCGGTGCAGTTCCTTGTCGTTGTCCTTCACCCCGCCGGACGTGTCGAGCACGTCCACGGGCTTCTCGTCGATGGCGACCTCGACCCACGCCTGGCCCCCGCTGTAGTCGAACTCCGCCTGCGTGATGTAGTAGCCCGGAACCTCCACCTCGATGATGTACTTCCAGCCCTTGAGGATGGAGTACTCGGCGTGGGTCTCGGCCGACGTCAGCGCCCCGATCTCGAACTGACCGTTGGCGCGGGTCAGCGTGACCCCACGCAGGTTCTGGACAGCCTCGTACTCAAAGGGTTCCGCCTTGCTGCCCGGTTCCTTGGGCCAGACCCGCACCTGGGCCTCCCCGACCGGCTCGACGTTGCCGTCCCGGTTGACGGCCACCTGACCCGTGATCGCCCGCGAGCCGCCGCCCTTGGGGCAGGCCACTCCGAGCAGGGTGACAAGCACGATCGTGACGACCGCGAGGGAACGCAGCCTCGTCATCGGTTCTCCTTACGCCGCATGAGCTTCGGGTCCTCGACGAGGTGGCGGAGCTGCTTCCACCACTTGCCGAAGTCACGCTCCGTGACCTCGCGCTCGAGGTTCTGGTACTCGCGGACCACGCCGCGGAGGATGTCGATCATGCGGATCTCGCCCGTGTCGGACGACGCACCGAGGAAGGCGGCGCGCAGGATCGAGTTCTTGATGTTGCCGCCGGTGAACTTGAACTTCTCTGCGAGGAACTCGAAGTCGACGTCCTCGCCCAGAGGCGCGTCCTTGGGGAAGGCGCGCTGCCAGATCTCCTCCCGAGCGGGCCGGTCGGGGAAGGGGAACTCGAGGACGAAGTGGAAGCGGCGGGTGAAGGCTTCGTCGATGTTCTGCTTGAGGTTCGAGGACAGGATCGCGATGCCGTCGTACTCCTCGACGCGCTGGAGCAGGTAGTTCGTCTCCAGGTTCGCGTAGCGGTCGACCGCGTTGCCCACGTTCGTGCGCGAGCCGAACAGCGAGTCGGCCTCATCGAAGAGGAGCACCGCCTGGGCTTCCTCCGCGCGGTCGAAGATCGCTCCGAGGTTCTTCTCGGTCTCGCCCACCCACTTGCTCACCACGGAGCTCAGGTCGACCTTGAAGAGATCGAGGCCCAGCGTGCCCGCGATCACCTCGGCGGCCATCGTCTTGCCGGTACCGGAGCGCCCGAAGAACAGCGCCTTCGCGCCGGTGCCGCGGGGGAACTTCGACTGGAAGCCCCACTGCTCGTAGACCTGCCCGCGCCGCTCGACGAAGGCGATGAGCTCGACGAGGTGGTTCTTCTCCCGGACCGGCAGCACCAGGTCCGGCATCTTGAAGCCTGGCTCGATGCGCCGGGCCAGGGAGCCGATGTCCTTGCTGAACTGGGCGCGCGCGCCGGCGACGAGGTCCTCGAAGACCAGCTCCGCGTCCTCCCCTCCCCTCGCCCACGCCAGGTCGCGGCCGAAGGCCACCGCCTGCTGGAACTGGTGCCGGTTCATGCGGTAGCGGTTGGCGAGGGAGCGAATCTCCTCGTCGTCCACGTCGACCGGGATGTCGCAGGCGTTCAGCAGGCTGCGGATGACGACCACGCGCTCCCCGAAGTTCGGGTCGGCGACGGGGACGGGGACCGAGTGGCGGGTCTCGGCCAGCCAGGAGGCCGGCGGCGTGTCCGACGCGGGCAGGACGATCAGCCCCCGGTAGTTCTGCATGCGGCGCCAGATGGCCTCGAGGTTCCGCATGGCCGCCGGCTCCTCGGTGGACACGTCGGGGAAGCCGAGGACGAGCAGCGCCGCGCCGAACAGGTACGAGTCCTTCAGCACCTGGCTGACGTCCTCGAGCATGTGCTCGCCCCCGGAGAGGAACGCGCCCACCTCCACGGCCACGATGGGCAGACCCAGCTGGTGGCAGAGAGCGTCGGCAGCCGAGCGGCAGGCCCGAGCCTCGCGGCCCACCAGGAACACGGTGACGTCCCGCTGGCTGGTGCGGACCGACTCGCCCACGCGCCCGAGGCGCTCGGGGAGGCCGGCGGGGAGGGTGTACTCGGGTGGCGCGTCGGGGACGCCAAGCCACCGGGCCCGATCCGCCACGGTCTCGGACATGCGAGGCACCCCGAGGAGCCACCCCGCGGTCGCGTCGCTCACGCGGACGTGGCGCTGGGACAGGGGCTTCATGTCGTCCGACCGCGCGGCCATGAGCTCGAGGAGGCCCTGCTGGAGGAGCGGCGCGCCGGCCTCGAAGCGGGACATGAGCGCCAGGCGGTCCGTGCTGCCGAGGAGCGGCGCGAGGATGTCCACGATCAGGCCGACGCTGGGGATCCCGCGGGTGAAGTCGTCGTGGAGGTAGGCGTAGACCCGGCGGTAGCGGCGGTCGACCTCCGGCGACAAGGAGATGAGGAGCACCTCCCGGTCCAGAGGCGACAGGTTGCAGCGGGAGCAGAGCTGGTCGAAGCGGGAGGTGCGGCCGGACCGAGCCGCGGCGAGCTCCTCGGCCTGGATGCGGCGCGACAGGACAGCCGCCGCGCGGTCGAGGGCGGCCAGGGACTCGGCGGCGTCCGGGTCCTGCAGGCGGGTCGGGGGCAAGCCGGACAGCGCGGCGAGGTGCTGCTGGAACTCCTGGTCGGAGACGTAGAGGTCCTCGAGCGGGTCCCCGTCCTCATCGAGTTCGGGGCTGTCGGGCGTGGGCGCCTTGCTTCCCTTGAGCAGCAGGTACAGCCGGGCGACGCGCAGGTTCGTGAGCTGGAGGCGCCGCCGGAGCCGCTCGAACTCCTCGGACTCCGGGACAGCGCCCCGGGCGGGATTGCCCCCTCGCGTCGTCTGCACCTTGCTCGCGCCTTGCGTCGCCACCTATGCCCGCCTCAACTCTGGAAGGACCCGGTCCGCGTCGGGATCGGGTCAGCGACCCATGCTCGTGTCGGCGTCGAACAGCGAGACCCCGACCCGGCCGACGCGCGGCACGATGTTCAGGGGCTGGTCGATCTTCGCGAACACCCGATAGGTCAGGTACGGCCTGATCTTCCGCTCGAAGCCCTTCAAGAGCAGGCACGCGTCGCCGAACGCGAGATCGTCGACGAGCTGCACCGAGATGCGCTCCATCACGATCTTCTTGTTCGCGCTGGCCTGCGGGTCCGCGCCCCCGTCGAGCTCGAGGTCGAGGCCGTCGGATTTGAGGGGTCGGCCCATGGAGTCGTACAGGCGGCCGTTCAGCTCGAAGGACTTCGGCTGGTAGATGAGCGTCGCCTCCTGGTGGAAGCCGTTCATCACCGCGCCGAGCAGCGTGTTGGACAGGTCGGGCTCGGGGCTCTCCACGAACACGATGAAGTAGAGGTACATGAAGCGCGGCGGGATCTGGGACAGGTCCTGCCGCTTCGGGTCCGCCGGCTGGGGCCCCTTGACGTAGGGGCGCACGGCGAAGGCGGGGAGCCCGATGTCGTCGATGTCGTCGACGCGGTACATCGAGCAGTAGATCGTCGCTTCCTCGTCGTCCTTCGGCTGGGTGTCGAGGTCCTTGTGGATCCCCACCCAGTTCAGCTCGAGGCTGTCGCAGATCTCCTGCAGTCGGTCGCAGAGCACGCTGTTCACGTGCTGGATGACCCGATAGTCAGCCACGCCCTCTCCCTTCCACCGTCAGAGCCGCCGAGTCTATCAGCGGCGGGGGCGGGATTGGTCCCAGGCCCTCGCGGCGGGCGCGCGGACGGAGGGGCTCAGACGAGGGCGGCGATGATCATCCCGAGGCCCACGAGCGAGACCGCCCAGGCGATCGTGCGGCCGACGGGGATCCCCACGGCGTAGATGATCGCGTGGATGACGCGCGCGCCGAGGAACACCTGGGCGCCTCGCGCGGAGAGGTCGTCGGCCTCGCCGCTGACGTGGGCCACGAGGACGAGCGCGGCGAAGAGCACGAGGTTCTCGGCCATGTTGTCGCTGGTCCTCTGGACCCGCTGCGCCCAGTCGGGGATCTCCACCCCCTCCGTCTCACGGTTGCCGAAGGCCCAGCCGAGGCCGTTCGCGAGGAGCTTGGGGGTGGCGGCGCCGAGGATGAGCCCCCACTGAAGGAGGACGGCGAAGACGAGCATCCACAGGTCGGTGGTCATGGAGTCCTTTCGGGGACGGCCGGGGTTGGCGTGGGCCCAGCGTGGCAGATCGGCCAGCCCGGTGGGGGTGGGCGCCCTTGGTACCGTCGGCAGCCATGGACGCGTTCTCCGTGGTGCTGATCGTCGTCCTCGGCGCCGCCGCGCTCGTCCCCGCCGTCTGGTCGATCGTGGGGCTCGCGCAGGGCAACCGGGGGTACTTGTGGGGGGTGATCGGGCTGGGTTGGGCGGTCCTCTGGCTCGCCGTGTTCTTCGTGGCGATGGGCGCCCAGTGGGGCGGCTGTGACGCGGCACCCGAGAATGGGGTGTTGCTCTGCGATGACGGCAACTGCCGACCCCGCCAGTGGGACACCACCTGCGGCCGATCGAGCGAACCGGACTCCCCCGACGCCTGCGCGGCTGCCGTCGCCCCGCCTCTGCGCTGCCCGGCCGGTGACGAGCCCGCCTACGCGTACTGCGAGGTGATCGGGGAGGGCGCGGTGCGCCAGCCCTGGGCCACCTGGTCCGATCTCGGGTTCGTGGCGGCCGGGCTCTGGGTCCTCTGGTTCCTGGGCTTCGCCGGCGGAGGCCTGGACACCAGCTTCGTCCCCACGAAGTCCCAGAGCCCCATGCGCGGCGCGAGCCTGCTGTCGGTGACCTACGGGCTCCTCGTCATCTTCATGGGGCCGGCGAGCATGCTGCTGCACGCGTCCATGAAGTCCTGGGCGGGGTGGTTCGACGCCTTCTCGGTGTTCACGTGGATGTTCTTCCACGCGGCCTACGTGGTGTTCGCGTCCTGGGGCCTGGACCGGACCGTCCGCACGGTCCTGGTGATGGTCCTCTGGCTCGCGCTGGCCATCACCCTCGGCATCGTCTCCGGGGTCGATCCGGGCTGGCGCTTCTACGGGATCGTGATCAGCGCGGGGTGCTGGATCGTGGCCGTCGTCGTCGACGGGGTGAGCGTCGCCGCCAACCGCCGCGTCGAGCGCGAGTGGTGGTGGTTCGGCGGAGTGCTGTTCCTGCTGGGCAGCTCGATGCTGCTCTGGGTGCTCTGGAACCCCGACATCAGCGGCCCCGACTTCTGCCGGGACGTGTCCGGCTTCCCCGGCCACGCGATCTTCCACATGGGCGCAGCCGGCGCGGCGCTCCTCGCGTTCATCTTCTACCGGAGCGAGCAGGCCCCGGGGGCGGACGGGAACGGGGCCGGGAAGGGCTGAGGGCCGACGCTCAGTCGGAGTTGTCGAAGCAGCGCTCGGCGCCCGGGAAGTACGTGATGATCTGCAGCGGGGAGTTCTGATCCTCCCAGACGGTGCAGTTGTAGCTCCTCTGGACCTGTCCCTCGAAGAACACCTCGATGGTGACCTGCCCCTGCTGGGTCCTCGCCCACGGCACGGAGACCGTCCGCTCACCGGCCGACTCCACGAGGTTGCCGGGCCCGTCGCTCTCCACGTTGAGGACGTAGAAGTTGATGGGGTCTGCGCCGCCAGGGCCGTCGTTGAACAAGGTGACGGTCGCCCCGGAGCAGCCAGCGAGGCCGACGGACAGGGCGAACAGGGTCGGGACGAGCAGGCGGGTCGTCAGCATGTGGGGTCCTCCAGCGGGAGCGTCGACCAGGTTCGTGGCCTCTTCAGGCCACGGTACAAGAAGGCTCCCCGCGCCGGCGCCGCCGCCGGGGGCGGCATACTGCGGGGATGAGCGCTTCGCCGGATCCTCGACTCGGCCGGTACGAGTTCGACAGCTCGCTCCTCGGCAACCGCCGCTCGCTCTGGGTGCAGACCCCCCGACCGGGACACCGTCCTCCGGGGCTGCTCCTGTTCCTCGATGGGGAGCACTACCTGAGAGACCTCGGGGCCGTCGACGTCGTGCAGGAGCTGCGGGCCGCCGGCGCGATCCCCGACCTGCTCTCGGTGTACGTCTCCCACATCGACTACCCGACCCGGTGGCGGGAGTCCTTCTGCAACCTGGACTTCCCGCGCGCCCTCGCGGACGAGCTGCTCCCGTGGCTCCGCGCGGAGTTCGACATCGCCAAGGAGGCGCCGGCCGTGCTCGTCGGCCTGAGCCTCACCGGTCTCGCGGCCGCGCACGCGGGCTTGCAGCGTCCGGGCGCCTTCGAAGCAGTGGCGTGCCAGTCCGGCTCGTTCTGGTGGGAGGACGGCGCGTTCATCCATGAGGTCGGGCAGGCACGAGCGTCCGACGTCACGTTCCACCTGTCGGTCGGCTCGCAGGAGACCGACGAGGACGTCGACCATGGCGACGGCCTGCTCCAGCGCGAGTCCCAGCTGACGGCGAACCGGCGCCTGCGAGACTCCCTTCGCGAGCGCGGGTTCGCCTGCACGTACCGCGAGTTCGACGGGGGCCACGACGCCGCGTCATTTCGCCGCGATCTGCCCGACTGCCTCCGAAGCCTGGGCTGAAGGTCTCCTCGCGGACCGGGTGGCTCGCCGGACGCGGCCTCCGGAACGACGAAGGCCCCGCCGGAGATCCGGCGAGGCCTGCATCGAATGGTCGGGGAGACAGGATTTGAACCTGCGACCACTTGACCCCCAGTCAAGTGCGCTACCAGACTGCGCTACTCCCCGATATTCCTGACGATTTGGGCCTCTCGAGCCCGGGGGATCCGCCAGAGCCCGCGGAGGATGCTCCCGGCCCCGGGGCGTGTCAACCCGTCGGGCGTCACCCGAACGCCTTGACGATGTCTCCGGCCGAGGCCGAACGGTCCGACGACAGCAGGATCCTGCGGCCTTCGGGGCGCACCACCATCACCGCGCGAACCCTGCCGACCCGCGGGAGGTGGCAGTCCAGCCAGGCGCCGTCCGGGGTGTCCGTGGAGCGCTCGGCGAACGCGGCCTTGTGCAGCGGGGCGTTGTCCAGGAACAGGCGCGACAGGAACGGGACCGCGGTGACGAAGTGCCCGCCGGCCTCCGCCCAGCGCTCGAAGAGCGAACCCGCGGGGCGCTCGCTGCGGGACAGTCCCTCGAGGGAGCCGCCCTGCAGGCTGCGGATCAGCCCATCGTCGAGGCGATCGGCCGGGAGGACGAGCAGCGGGCGCTCGCCGTCGATCCAGCGCACCGGGCCGCCATCCGGGATCTCCTCGTCGGCCTGGGGCTCCGGCTCCGGCTCGGGGTTCGCCGCCGCCTCGGCCGCCTTGCGCTCCGCGTCCCGGCGCGCGCGCTGCAACGGGGTCAGTCCGTCGTCGGGCTCCGGGGGCTTAGGCGGCGAGGCGGGCGGGGGAGGAGGAGCCATCCCGGGGGCGGGCGCGGCGCCCGGCGCCTTCGGGGGCCCCGCCTGGGTCTGGACGTAGTGCTGCACCTCGGCCAGGGCCATCTGCACCGCGAACGACGCCCAGTACCGGGGATCGAACCCCCCGCCGGGCCCGAGGAGCGTGAGCGCCTGGAGGGTCTCCACCTCCTGGATGGCGCCGGGAGGCACGCGGGTGATGAACCGCGAGGTGGCCTCCTGCGTGAAGAGCTTCGGGAACAGACGGGCCTTCGCCTGCAGGTTCGCCTCCGCGGTCGCCGCGTCGGGCTCCTGCTGGATGAGCTGGCCGTCGGCGCCGAGCCGCGGGTTGTAGAGCCACTCGAGCAGCGTGAGCCCGTAGAGCCACTTCGGCTCGTCGAAGAGGACCACGCCCCACCCGATCACGCCGTAGACCCCGACCGCAGCGAGGTGCGCCTGGGTGGTGATCGCGACCTCCATCCCCACGCCGACCGCCTCCTGGAGGGGCTCGCCGGGCTGGAGCGGGATCGACCGCGCCGCCCACACCCGCTCGAGGCTGCCGCGCAAGGGGATCGTGGGGATGACGGACTGCTCCATCGTCCCGTCGTCGGCGTGGAGGCGCCATCCGGCGCCGCCGCTCAGCTCGAGGCGGGTCTGCACGTCGGGCAGGGCGGGGCTCGTGCCCACGGGGACGAGGAGATCGACGAGGGGTGCGCCGCGGGGGACGTCGGGCATCGGTGAGGCTCCGGGTGTGGCTGGAGGCGGAGACTAGCGAGCGGACCCTGCGTCCGTGGGAGCGCCCGCGAGGTCAGGCTACTCGGGGTCCTGACGGAGGGCCCGCGCCCGGTCACGCAGCGCCTCGAGCTCGGCACGCATCGTGCGCAGCGACTCGATCTGATAGCCGTCGAGGCGGCGGGGGCCGAGCTCCACCGCGGGGAGACGCTCCGTGACGAGGTCTCCGACGATCGTGGGGTCGACCTTGAGCTCGGGGACGGCGACGTCGGCGGTCTGCGGGTCGGGCTCCTGGATGGGGAGCGCCTGCTGGCCCTTGAGGCGGGTGCGGTCGCGGTCCGCGCCGGCCTTGATCTCGAGGCGGGCGCCCTCGATGGTGAACTTCCGCTCCCAGACGAGCTCCTTGATCCTCAGGATCAGCTCGATGTCCTGGCGGCGGTACCGGCGCTGGTTCGTCTTGGACTTCGGCGGCCGCAGCCGCGGGAACTCCTTCTCCCAGAACCGCAGGACGTGGCGCTTCACCCCGGTGATCTCGGCGACCTCGCCGATCCGGAAGAAGACCTTGTCCGGGATCTCGATGGTGTCCGGGGGCTCCCAGGTCTGCGGCGTCATGGAGCCGGGCTCACCCGTCGTTGAGGGAGTCCTTGAGGACCTGGCTGGGCTTGAAGGTCAGAACCCGCCGGGCAGAGATGGTGATCTGCTCGCCGGTCTGGGGGTTGCGACCCGTACGCGCCCGCTTGGGCCGGACCACGAAGTTGCCGAAGCCCGAGATCTTGATCTTCTCACCCTCGGTGAGCGTCTCCTTCATCGTCTCGAAGACCAGCTCGACGACCTCGGCCGCCTCCTTCTTGGAGAAGCCGATCTGCTCGTAGACCGCCTCGATGATGTCCGCCTTGGTCATCCCTACTCCGTTCCCGTGTACAGCCCGACGCACAGCGAGTCCTCGCGCCTCGTCTGCTCCGGGTCCCCGCCAGCGACGAGGGTGATTGTCCAGAGCCGCTCGTCCACGGGCGAGGGCTCCATCTCCAGCTCGTTCAGTTCGATGTCCCCGTTGTCGACCGTGACGGTGGCACGCCCGACCGCCGTGGTCGGATTGCCCTGGGTGCCGCCAGTATCGATCAGGGCGACCCGGATCACGAACTCCGTCCCCGCGGGGCCGGACGACGGGCTCATCTCTGCGCTCCCGATCACGTCCTCGGAGAACAGACCCGGGGCGGAGTGCAGGTCGATGGTCAGGACGTCCTCGTCCGCGGAGGCGGAGTCGTCGTCGTCGCCGGCGGAGTCGTCGTCGTCCGCCGCGGAGTCGTCGTCATCGCCCGCGCTCGGGGACACGCTCACCGTGAAGCAGTCCGTGTCGGCCATCGAGATCAGCGACCACTCGTCACCGGACGGGCACCCCGCCAGCAACAGCGCGAACAACGTCATCGATAGAGAGGTCCTGTTCACCAGATCTCCGTGTGCCGGGGACGTGGGGGACCCCCGACCGGTTGGGCACTCTAACCGCGCAGGCTGACCCCGTCACGGCTCAGCAGCTGCTTCTCCACCTGAGCCATCGCGTTGTCGACCTCGCCGTCCTTCAGCGTGCGCTCGGCGGCGCGGAAGCGGAGGCGCAAGGCGAGGCTGCGGTGGCCATCGGGGATTCCCTTGCCCCGATACACATCGAACACCTCAGCGCCCCGGAACCAGCCCTTGGACGCCTTGCGTGCCGCCTTCTCGGCCGTCTCCGTCGCCCAGACCGCGGGGACGTCGTCGGGGACGACGACCGCCAGGTCCCGCTGGAGACCGGGGAACCGGGAGTGGGGGGTGAAGCTCGGGGCGCTCGTCCGCTTCGGGGCGAGTGTGTCCACGTCGAGCTCGAAGGCGTAGACCACCCGGTCGAGCTCGAAGGCCCGCAGGACCGGCACGGCGATGCGCCCGACCCAGCCGGCGACGGTCACCGGACGTCCGGGACGGATGAGGAGGGCCGCCTCGCGCGCATCGAGCCACGGCGGGAGCTCTCCGTCGGCGGTCCAGCGGAAGCCCTTCGTCTGGAGCGCGCGGCCGACCTCGTCGGCGGCGCCCTTCGCGTCGAAGAAGTCGACCTGCGGTCCCTCCCCTTCCCAGCTCCCCGGGCGCCGGGAGCCCACGAGGACGCCGGCCACGGCGCGGCGCTCCACCACCGGCGGCTTGTCCCCCGGGCGACCCTCGCTGGCGAGGATCGGCGCGAAGCCGTCCTCTCGGGCGAGGAAGGTGGTGCGCGCCTCGAACAGGCGCACGTCGGACGCGCCCTGCTTCAGGTTGCGGGCGGTCGCCTCGAGCAGCGAGGCGATGAGGACGGGCCGCAGGATGCCCCCGACCTCGCTCAGCGGGTTGTCGATGCGGACGGCGCGCACGCGGCGGTCGTCGTCCTCCGCGATCTGGAGCCGCTCGAGCCACGCCGGGTCGATGAACGAGAAGTGGACCGCCTCGGACAGCCCGGCGCGAACCAGCGCGTCGCGCACCGACTCCACGTCCGGCCCGGGGGCCACCCGCGGGACGCTACGCAGCGGCTGCATGGGCAGGCGCTCGGGGACGGAGTCGAAGCCGACGAGGCGGACGATCTCCTCGAGGACATCGACCTCCCGCTCGATGTCGAAGCGGTAGGACGGAGGCTCGATGGTCCAGCCCGTGTCGGTCCGCCGCGGCTCGAGGCCGTCACGCTCGAGCAGGGACGTCACCTGCTCCACCGGCAGATCGATGCCGAGGAGACCCGGGATCCGGGCCTCTCGCAGGTGGACCTGCTCGCGGGTCACCGGAGCGGGGTAGAGATCGAGGATCCCGCCGTCGAGCTCGCCGCCCGCGGTCTCCTGGAGGAGCTGGATGAGGCGCAGCAGAGCCGCCCCGGGCAGCTCCGGGTCCACGCCGCGCGCGAACCGGTGGGAGGCGTCCGTGTTGAGCTTCAGCCGATGGGCCGTGCGCCGGACCGACGCGGGATCGAAGTGGGCCGACTCGAGCAGCAGCGTGGTCGTGTCGTCGTGGACCTCGGAGTTCTCCGCGCCCATCACGCCTGCGATGGCCACGACGCCCTCACCGTCGGCGATGACGAGGTCGTCGGGCTCGAGGGCGCGGTCGACGCTGTCGAGGGTCTTCACGGCCGCGTCACCCCCCGCCCGGCGGATCCGCAGCGCATCCGCGCGCAGATCCCGGCGGTCGAAGGCGTGGAGCGGGTTGCCGAGCTCGAGCATCACGTAGTTCGTGCAGTCGACGACGTTGTTCACCGAGCGGAGCCCGGCGGCCTCGAGGCGCTGGACCATCCACTTCGGCGACGGCCCCACCGTAACGCCATCGAGCACCGCGCAGGCGTACCGGGGGCAGCCGTCGGCGTCCTCGATGGCCACGCGGACGGCGTTCCCGGCCGTCCCCACGACGCCCTCGGACTCCGAGCCGCCTGCGACGTAGCGCACGGTCTCGAGGTCCTCCCCGCCGGTGGCGCGGCCCTTCAGGGGCCAGCCGGACACGGCAGCGAGCTCGCGGGCGGTCCCGAGGATCGAGAAGCAGTCGCCGCGGTTGGCCGTCGGCTCGGACTCGAGGACCACGTCCCCGGCCGGCATGACGTCGGCCAGCGGCACGCCGATGGGCGTGTCGGCCGGGAGAATGAGGATCCCCTCGGACTCGCCCGAGAGGCCGAGCTCCGACTCGGAGCAGAGCATCCCCTGGGACACCTGCCCGCGCATCTTGCCCTTCTTGATCTTCACGCCGTTGGGCAGCTTCGTCCCCACGGTGGCGAGGGCGACGATGTCCCCGGCCTTGTGGTTCGTCGCGCCGCACACGACCTGGAGCTCCTCGGAGCCGGTGAACGGCTTCGTCACCGTGAGGCGGTCCGCGTCCGGGTGCTGGTCGACGGCGTTGAGCTTCGCCGTGATCACGCCATCCCAGGTGGGGCGGTCGTCCGCGGCCACCTCGGTCTCGATGCCGCCGGACGTGAGGAGATCACAGATCTTCTCGGGGTTGCCTTGCAGATCGACCATCTCGGCCAGCCAGGAGAGAGGTACCAGCATCAGAACTGCTCCAGCATGCGCACGTCGTTCTCGAACAGGAGCCGCAGGTCGTCGATGCCGTACTTGAGCATCGCGAGGCGGTCGATCCCCATCCCGAAGGCGAAGCCCTGGACGGAGTCGGGGGCGTAGTCCCCTTCGTCCTGGTGGCCGAACACGAGCGGGTCGACCATCCCGGAGCCGAGCACCTCGAGCCAGCCGGTGCCCTTGCAGACGCGGCAGCCCTTGCCCTTGCAGGCGGCGCAGGTCACGTCGACCTCCGCGGACGGCTCCGTGAACGGGAAGTAGCTCGGGCGGAAGCGGATCTTCGTGCCCGGTCCGAAGAAGGCGCGGGCGAACTCGGCCAGGGTGCCCTTGAGGTCCGCCAGCGTGATCCCCTCGTCCACGACGAGCCCCTCCACCTGGTGGAACATCGGCGTGTGGGTCAGGTCGTTGTCCCGGCGGTAGACGGTGCCGGGGCAGATCATCCGGATCGGCGGCTTGCTCCGCAGCATCGTGCGGACCTGGACCGGCGAGGTGTGGGTCCGCAGGACGACGCCGTCCTCCTCCGCGTTCGCCGCGGTCTCCGCGCCCGGGCGGAAGTCGGAGACGTAGAAGGTGTCCTGCATCTCCCGGGCGGGGTGGCCCTTGGGGATGTTCAGGGCCTCGAAGCAGTGCCAGTCGGTCTCGACCTGGGGGCCCTCTTCGATGGTGTACCCCATCGCCGTGAAGATGTCGGTGATCTCCCGCCAGGCGCGGGTGATGGGGTGCAGGTGGCCGGTCCAGGGCAGGCGACCGGGGAGCGTCACGTCCACCGGCGCGGCCGACGCAGAGCCGAGGGCGGCGTCCTTGAGCGCGGCGAGGCGCTCAGCGAACAGCGACTCGACGGAGACCTTCGCCTCGTTGATGGCGCGGCCGGCCGTGCGGCGCTGCTCGGGGGCGAGCGTGGGGATCAGCTTCAGGAGAGCGGCGATGCTCCCCTGCTTGCCGAGGTAGTCGGCCTTCGCGCGGGCGAGGCTCGCTTCGGAGTCGGCCGCCTCGAGGGCCGCGCGGGCCTCGGCGGCGAGATCCTGGGCCTTCGACGTGAGGTCCGTGTCCACGGGGGTGGCGGTTGCGGTGCTCATCGTTCTCCTGAGAGCTGGCGGGAGGATGAGGGTGGCCCGACCGCGACGGCCGGGAAAGGGACGGGGCCGACGTGCCCCCCGGATCGGTGACAGCGCCGACAAAGAAAAAAGCGCCCCCGGGTGACCCCGGGAGCGCTCAGTCGAAAGGTGTCGTGACGAGCTACCCGCGGGCGACCGCGACCAGCTCGGTAAACCCTTGCGGGTCGTCGATGGCGATCTGCGCCAGCATCTTCCGGTTCACCTCGACACCGGCCGTCTTCAGGCCGTGCATGAACGTGCTGTAGGACAGCCCGTTCTGCCGAGCGGCGGCGTTGATGCGGACGATCCAGAGGCGACGGAAGTCACGCTTGCGCGTGCGGCGGTCGCGGTACTGGTACTGACGGGACTTCTGCACCGCGTTGATGGCGGTACGGATCAGGTTCTTACGGCCCCCGAAGAAGCCCTTGCTGGCCTTGAAGAGCTTCTGGAGACGCTTGCGCCGGATGACGGCGCGCTTGACGCGAGGCATGGCGGATTCCTTCTCGTTCCCTACTTGTAGGGAAGCATCCGGTTCACGCGGGGCGCGTCGGACTCGTCCACGAGGACCTGAGTACGCAGCTCACGCTTCCGCTTGGTCGACTTCTTGGTGAGGATGTGGCTGTGGTAGGCGCGTCCGCGCTTCCACTTGCCGCTGGCGGTCCGCTTGAAGCGCTTGGCAGCGCCGCGGTGGGTCTTCATCTTCGGCATGACAGCTTCCTCTGGTGCCGGCGCGACCCCATTTTCGGTGGGCCGGTCGCGGGCGGGCGGCGTCTATAGATGAGCACTGGATGGGGGTCAAGCGACTTGTCAGGATCCTTGGGACCCGGTCGTCCGGCGGGCGGCCTCGATCCTCGGGCGCGGCGCCGGAGATAGGATGCGCCCATGACGTCCCGGCCCGCCACCCGCTTCTACACCCGGCGCCAGACGGCGGGTCGCCTCCTCGAACACCGGCCGGATCTCTCCGTCGACCGGACCCAGAGGCGCCGCGCGCGCGAGCTCGCGAGCGCGCTGGGCAACCGGGCAGGCGCGATCAGCGTCCTCGCCGCGTGGCTGGAGGCGAACCCCGACTCCGACGTGCGCGAGCTCAGCTCGGCCCTCGACAACCGGCTCCAGCTGCGGCTCGTCTCGGTGCCGCCCCGCGACCGCACGCCCGAGGTCACCGAAGCCGCGCGCGTCGAGGAGGCCTTTGGCCTGGGATGGGAGCAGCTCGGAGACGAGCGTGCCGCCGACGTCCTGCTCTACGTGGCCCTCGCCGGGGGCCTGGCGCTCCCTCAGGATCTCGTGGCGGGCCTCATGGAGGTCCCCCGCGACGTGATCGATCACGTGGTCGAGGCGGGCTTCGCCCAGCGGGACGACGAGGACTGCCTCACGATCGACGGCTCCACGCTCACCTACCTCGAGAGCCGCCGGGAGCTTCCTCAGGCCCGAGTGCAGCGACGCCTGCGCCTCGCGATGGGAATCCGGGCCTGGGCCGCCACCGCACCTCTCTCGGGGCCCGCCCTCGGCTCCCTGGCCGATCTGGCGAGCCAGGTCCTCGACGATCTCCAGCAGCCGTATGCCGCGGTGAGCCTGGCCCACCGGATGGCCGAGCGGCTGCGGCGGCGCGGGGACCTGTCGGGGGCGATGCGGTGGGTGGAGCGGGGCCGCACCGGGGCCCAGGGCCTGGCCGACGAGGGGCTGCCGTTCCTGGGACTCCTCGCCCTCGACGAGGCCTGCATCGTCGTCCACTCCCAGAGCACGCTGGCGGCGCGGCCCCACGTGGACCGGGCCGCCCGCCTCCTCGCGGCGGCGCACAAGGCGGGCCACCCCGGCGCGGCGGCTGCGCTCCAGCGGGCCGAGCTGCTCCGCGCCCAGATCGAGGCGTCGACCCAGGCGGCCGCCCCGGAGAAGGAGCTGCGCGGCCTGCTCGGCAAGCTCGCGCGGGAGCAGGACGTCCCCTCGCGGGCTGCGGCCATGCAGACCCTCGGGTCCGCCCAGTGCCGCCGCGGAGATCGGAAGCGGGGGCGGGCGCTGCTCCGGGAGTCCACGGAGCTGCTGGAAGCCGCGGACCCCCAAGGCGAGGGCGGGCTGACCTCGATGCTCGTCGCTCGGGCCCAGAGCCTGCACCCCACGGCTCCCACGGACGAGGTGGCCGCCCTGCTCGAGCGGGCTCGGGTGCTCGGCGGCGGCGACATGGACCGTCCCGCCCAGCGGGCCCTGCCCCTCGCCCTCCACGAGCTCGGGCTCATCGCCGGCGATCGGGGGGACCGGGAGGCGGCGGCGACCCTCCTCGACGAGGCGGCGATGCTCGCCGGGTCCCTGCTGCCTCGAAGCCACCCCGTCCGCGCGACCACCGCATACAGCCGTGGCCTGCTCTTCCAGGCCGACGGGGAGTTCCGCCGCGCAGAGAAGCAGCTCGATCGGGCCATCAAGGGCTGGGCGGGCGCGTATCCGCCGGAGCACCCCGTGCACGCGATCGGGCGCGCGGCGAAGGCGTGGGTCCGTGCCCAGGCGGGCGAGCTGCGGCACACCGAGGCGGCGCGCGCCGTGGACGAGGCGACGGCCGCGTTGGAGGGCTCCGAGGGGTTCGATCCCGGCTGGATCGTCCAGCTCCACGCCCTGCGGGCGGATCTGACCGCCGCGCCCCTGTGAGCGGGTCGCAGCTCCGGAACGCGAAGAGGGCCCCGGACGATGTCCGAGACCCTCTTCAGCGATTGGTAGGCCCGACCAGGATTGAACTGGTGACCCCTACCGCGTCAAGGTAGTGCTCTCCCACTGAGCTACGGGCCTTCGACGCCGCCCATGGGCGGCAGCGGGGCAGAGTGATATCCACCCAGGCCGAAGGTGTCAATGGAGCCCGCGCGAAAGCCGACCCCGATCCGCGACATCGCCGCCTTCGCCGGGCTGGCGATCGTCCTGTTCGGAGCGCAGTTCTCGCACGATCGCATCGTCGGCTCGGACGGCTTCTTCCACGTGGCCCAGGCGCGCCGGATCGCGGCGGGCGACATGCCGTGGATGCCCCTGTCGATCTTCGGCGATGGCTGGGTGGACCATCAGCTCCTGTTTCACGTGCTCCTCGCGCCGCTGGCCGCGGCCCTCCCGGGGGTCACGGCGGCCAAGGCCGGCGCCGCGCTCTTCGGTGCCCTGGGCCTCTTCGCCCTGTACGGAGCTTTGCGACGCCAGGGCGCGCCCCTCCCCTTCCTCTTCGCCCTGGCCCCCATCGCCGTGTCGTGGACCGTGCTCGTCCGCTTCGAGATGCCGCGGGCGCAGGGGCTCTCCCTGGCGCTGCTGTTCGCGTGCATCATCGCGCTCCTCGAGGGACGCACCCGCCTGCTGTTCGCCCTGTCCTGGATCTACGCCTGGACGTACCAGGTGGCGCTCCTCGTGCTGCCCGTCGCGATCCTCCACGCCGTCGTGTCCCGGCAGCCGGTGGGCTTCGAGCGCCCGCGGGCCGCGTGGACCGGCCCCGTCGCCGCCCTCGCGGGGCTCGCGGCCGGGTTCGTGATCCATCCACACTCGCCGGGGACGCTCCGGTTCCTCTGGCAACACGTGATCCTCAAGGTCGCCAACCGCGACGCGCTCCCCGTGGGGACCGAGTGGCTCGACGGCGGCCTGGGCGCGCTCGTGCGCACCGGGGGCGGGGGGCTGGCGATGCTCGTGGTGGCGGCGCTGCTCCTCTGGCGCGGCAGCTCCCGGGAGCTCCCCGCGTCCCGGGCGACCGTGTTCGCCGTGCTCCTCGCCGCGGGGGGCACCGTCGGCGCCGTCCTGTCCACGAAGTTCGTCGAGTACTCGGTGCCCCTGTCGGCGTTCGCGCTGGGGATGGCCGTGCGCGACGCGCGTCGCGAGCGGGGGGCGCCGGGGCTCGGGGTCCTCGGGCTCTGGACGGCGGTGATCGCAGCCGGAATCGCCTGGTCCGTGCACCAGACGACCACCGCCGTGACCGCCACCGAGCCCGATCCGGACCGCCTCGCCCCGGCGATGCGCTGGGCGTCGGAGCACATCGAGCCCGGGGAGCGCATCTACCACTTCAGCTGGAACGACTGGCCCGAGCTCGTCTTCCACGGCCCTGCCTGGGAGTACGTGGTCGGGCTGGACCCCCACTTCCTCCACCTCGCCGACCCCGAGCTGTGGGATCTCTACGACAAGGTCGGTCAGGGATGGGGGGCCAACCCGAGCAAGCCCATCGCCGAGCGGTTCGGGGCGCGGTGGGCGATCCTCGTCCTCCCCTACCCCGGCGATCCCCTCACCCTCCTCGGCAACGACCCCGGGTTGCGGCTGGCGTGGCAGGGTCGCGACGCAGTGATCTACGAGGTGATCCATCCGGACGCCACCTCGGGGAGGCCCCGCGGCTCGCCGTGACAGCCAGCGCGGCCCCTGGTCCAATCGCCGCATGCCGAACCTCGAGTTCTTCGACACCGCCTTCGGGCCGTTCACCTACGGGCAGTGGATCCTCGGTCTGCTCGCCCTCGGGTTCGTCCTGCACGCGTACGGAGCGATCAAGGCGAAGCTCGCGTTCCGCACGAAGACGAGCGTGTCGAGGCGAGGGCGCTGCCGCGAGTGCGGGTGGAAGGGCACCGTCAGCGCGCACAACAAGGTCTGTCCTCGCTGCAAGGGCCTGATCGAGCACAGCTGACGGCGGAGGCTGCTGCTGGCCCGCGCCCGCGCGGTCAGGAGCCGATCGCCAGGGCCACCGCGTCCGCCAGGCGCTCGCCGATCTCCTCGACGGACGGGAGCGCTGCCGGGTCCCCTCCCCCCGCGGCCACGAGCTTCGCCAGGGACGTGGTCTCCTCGCCGTCGAGCCCGCAGGGGACGATCCAGTCGAAGCCCCACGGCGCCGGGTCCACGTTGAGCGCGAGCCCGTGCAGCGTGACTCCGTGGCCCACGTGCACCCCCACGGCGCCCACCTTCGCGCTGGTGCCGTCGCCGCGGAGCAGCCACGCGCCGGGGGCATCGCAGCGCAGGCCGAAGCGGTCGTCCCCGAGGTCGGCGCCGCACGCGGCGAACACGTCGCCCGCGACATCGCACATGGCGTCCTCGAGCACCTTCACCCACGTCTTCACCGCGAGGCGCCGGCGCCGCAGGGAGACGACCCCGTAGAGCACGAGCTGGCCGGGGCCGTGGTAGGTCCAGTCCCCTCCCCGCTCGATGGCGAGGACCTCGACGCCGTCGAGCTCCGCGGGGTCCGCCCGCAGGTTCTCGGCGCGCGCGCGGCGGCCGGACGTGAGCACCGGAGGGTGCTCCAGGGTCAGAAGCAGATCGGGGACGGAGGCGTCGCCCTGGATGGCGGCCCGTCGCTCCTTCTGGAGCTCCCAGGTGGGCAGGTAGTCGACGCGGCCCAGCCACTGGTGCTCCAGGGGGATCACGGCAGGTCGTCGCCGGTGGGTGCGCCCGCCTTGCCCTCCTTGAACCAGTCCGTGTCCTTGTACCAGCGGACCGCGGTGGTCCCCACGACGGCGAGCGAGGCGGCCACCGGGACCGCCATGAGCATCCCCAGCACCCCGAAGAGCGAGGCGCCCACCAGCAGGCTGACCATCACCGTCACCGGGTGCAGGCCTACCGAGTCACCCACGATCTTCGGCGTGAGGACCGCACCCTCGAGGCCCTGGACCGCGGCGAAGACCAGCCAGACCTTGACCACCTCGAACGACACGCCGAACTTGAGGACCGCCATGAGCGTCCCCAGCGTGATCCCCAGGATCGTCCCCAGGTAGGGCACCACGAACAGGAGCCCGGCGAGGACGCCGATGAGCAGGGCGAGATCGATGTCGGTGAACACGACGAGGCCGAAGCTGTAGAGCACCGCCAGGACCACGGCCACGAGGACCTGGCCACGGATGAAGGCGGCGATCTTCAGGTCGATCTCGGTGTAGTGGCTCAGGACCGAGCGGCGGACGCGGAACGGGAGCAGCTCGAAGAGGTACTTCTTGCCCTGGTCGAAGTCGCGGAGGAAGAAGAAGACGAAGATCGGGAACAGCGACCACTGCACGACCGCGCCGAGGAGGCGGGTCGTGGAGCCCAGGGCCCAGCCGACGCCGGTCTTCATGGGGTCCAGCGCCCCGGGGGCGACGTCTCGGACGACCTCGGGGGCTCGGCGAATCAGCTCCGCGATGCCGAGATCCGGCTTCTCCATCCCGGTCTTCTCGACGACCCACTCCTGCGCGTCGTGGACCCAGTCGGCGGCACGCGCCGCATAGTCGTCGAACTGGCCGGTGAGCTGACCGACCTCACTCACGACGTAGGGGACGATCAGGAGGATCGATACGGCGACGACCGCGAGGAACGTCCCCACCGTCGTCATAATCGCCAGGGAGCGGTTCCAGCCCGCCGCCTCGAAGCGGTCGATGACGGGGTCGAGCAGGTAGGCCGTGATGACCGACAGGAACAGGACGATGAGGAAGTCGCCGAGTCCGACGTAGAGCGCGACCATCCCGCCCACGAGCAAGAGCATCGCGACGACGCCGCCGAGCACGTTCATCCAGCGGGGCAGACCCGAGAAGAAGTCGAGGGCGACGGCCGGCAGGGAGCTCGCGGTGTTCAGGCCGAGGTGAGCGCCGGGGGACGAGGGGGGCTCTGCCTCAGCACCGGCGGGCTCCTCCGCCGGAGCCTCCGTCGGCGTGCCCACCGCAGGGAGTCCAGGATCGGTCGCCTGGCTGTCTTCGGGCTCGTCAGTCACCAGCGCCCTCCACGGTGCGTCGCCAGAAGGCGATGGTACGGGAGAGACCCTCGTCGAGTCCCACCTGCGGGCTCCAGCCCGTCGCGCCGCGCAGCGCGTCCGTCTTCGGCCAGCGCTCGCGCACGTCCTGGCCCGGGTGCGGCACGAGCTGCAAGGCGCCCCCGGCCCCCGCGAGGGCGAGGACCCTCTCCGCCAGCTCCTTCGTGCTCACCAGGGCCTCGGGGCGCCCCACGTTGTAGGTGGCCCCCCACGCGCGCGGGGTGGCGGCCAGGGCGAGGAGCGCGTCCACGAAGTCGTCGACGTAGAGCCAGGCCCGCGTCTGGGAGCCGTCGCCCGTGACCCGTAGGTCTTCGCCTCGGACTGCGCGCTCGCAGAAGATCCGCACCGCCCCCTCGCCGATCTGGCCCGGCCCGTACACGTTGAAGGGCCGCACCGAGACGGCCGGGAGCCCCGTCATGCGGGACACCGCGAACACCCAGTGCTCCGCGAAGACCTTGCTCGCGGCGTACGTCCAGCGCGGGTCGTGCACCGGCCCGACCGGGGTCGGCTTCGCCTCGTCCGCGCCGGCGGCGTCCGGCCCGTACGTCTCGCTCGTGCTCACGTTGAGGAACAGCTCGGGCGCCATCCCATCCACGAGCGCATCCACGAGCCGCGCGGTCCCCAGGCCGTTGACCTCGAGGACGTCCCGGGGTCGCGAGTAGTACGTCGAGACGCCGGCGAGGGCCGCGAAGTGGACGACGACGGACGGGTGGCCCACGTCGTCCAGCCAGCGCTCCGGCGTCCGCACGTCGCCCCGGACGAAGCGCAGGTTCGGGGGCGGCGCCTCTCCGAGGGCCGCGAAGCAGTCCCGCGTGCCGTCGTCGACGCAGACCACCTCCCCGTCGGGCCGGGAACGCGCCAGGCGCAGGGCGAGGTGGGATCCGAGGAAGCCGCGGCCCCCGGTGACGAGGACCGGACGCCCGTGAGCGAACCAGGGACCGGACAGGTCGGTCAGGGGGAGGTCTCCCCGACGCGATGGAGGCCGCTGCCGTCGGGTACGCCGTGAGGCGTGGGGTCCGTCCGGCGGGGCCGGCGACGCAGAGAGCGGGACCAGTTCTGGGCGAGGCCACCGACGCCCACGGCCACCCCGACGGGGATCAGGGCTGCGGCGAGGACGTAGCGCCCGACGAAGCGGACGCGGCTGGCGGTGTCGTGGGTCACGCGGAGCGGACGATAGACGGCGGCGTTCGGCTCAGTCCACCCAGCGCCGCAGGCGTCTCGCGCTGACCGGGCCCACGTGGGACTCGCGGATCACGCCGTCCGCGTCGACCAGGAACGTGGTGGGCACCGACTTCACCCCGTAGTTGCGCTGGACGCCCGCGTTGCCGCGGATGACGGGGTACTCGATGCCGAGGTCCGTCTGCGCCTTGGCGAGCACCGGCAGCGTCCCCGAGTCCACCGCCACCCCGAGGACCGCGATGTCCGGCCGCGACGCTGCGAACTCGTTGAGCTCGGGGATCTCGGCCTTGCAGGGCCCACACCACGTGGCCCAGAAGTTGAGCAGCACTGGCCGACCGCGGAAGTCGTCGAGGGCGACGCGCTCCCCTTCCGTGGACATGAGGGTGAACGTGGGCGCGTGCCCCGCCTCGTCCGTGTGCACCTCCGGCGCGCGCAGGGACTGGACGACCACGTACACGCCCAGGGCGGCGAGGACGGGCAAGACCCAGTTCAGCAGGACGTTCTTGAGGACTTCCACGGGGGCTCCGGGGCGGCGTTCCGACGCGCGTCAGGGGTTCTGAGCGCGCGGGACCCCTAAAGGATGCGCTTGCCGAACAGCGATGCAAGGAGCTCGGCCGCGAGGCGCGCCGACATGTTCTCCCGATCGAGGATGGGGTTGAGCTCGACCACGTCCACCGACCGCACCGCTTCGGAGTCCGCGAGGATCTCCATGGTGAGGTGCGCTTCGCGGTAGTTCGGACCGCCCCGCACCCGCGTCCCCACCCCCGGGGCGATGGTCGGGTCGAGGTAGTCCACGTCGAAGGACACGTGGAGCCGGTCGCAGCGCTCCATGAGTCGCGTGATGGCCTGCTCCATCACCGCCCGCAGCCCCAGTTGGTCGATGTCGCGCATGGTCCAGGTGTGGACGCCAGACGCCTTGATGACCTCGGCCTCGGGCGGGTCGATGGCCCGGATGCCGATGAGGGCCACGTCCGCGGGGTCGATGGCGGGGAACCGCTCGGCGATGTGGGTCAGGGGGTCGGCGCCCACGCCGAGGAGGCAGCCCAGTGGCATGCCGTGGATGTTCCCGGACGGGGTGGTGGCCGGCGAGTTCATGTCCCCGTGGGCGTCGAGCCAGATGACGCCGGTGCGTCCGCCCTCGGCGCGAGCGTGGTCAGCGGCGGCAGCCACGGACCCCATGGCCACCGAGTGATCGCCGCCCAGCGTGATGGGGATCCGCCCGGCGTCCAGCGCCGTGCGGGTCGCGGTGTAGAGATCCCGGCAGACCGCGGTGATCGGCTCCAGGTAGCGCAGGTCCTCGTCCCCGACGCTCAGGACCTCTCGCTGGGGGACGTCGAGGTTGCCGCCGTCGACGACCTCGTGCCCGAGCTGCTCCAGGACCGAGGTCAAGTTCGCGATCCGCAGCGCCGACGGACCCATGTCGACCCCGCGCCGTCCGGCGCCCAAATCGATGGGGACCCCGATCAGCTCGATCGCGCGGGGCACCTCACTCCTCCGGGGCCGCGTCGACCGGGGGCTCGGGGAGCGGCCGCCAGATCTCCAGCGGCGCGTTCATGCGGACGACCGAGGGCGGCAGCTGGCGGGTCGGGGGAAACACGACGGGCACCCCCTCCGCGACCGAGAACCCCTGGGTGGAGAGGCCCAGGTCGAGCTCCTCGCCCTCGTCGTTGGAGAAGGAGACGATCTCCGCGTGCACCTCGAGGAGGAGCGAGCCCCCCGGAGGCAGCGCGCGGTCCACGAACGTGCCGCCGCGCACCATGGCGGGCGGGGCGAGGACCCGGAAGAGGACCCGATCGGCGACGCGGACGTCCCGGGCTGACGTCACCGCGGGCTCGCCGGCCGCCGGGAGCACCTCGAGCGTGAACAGGTCGGCGGACGGGCCCTGCAGGCTCAGGTTCACGACGATCGGGGCCGCGATGGGGCCGTCCGGCGTGCGCACGCTGTAGGTCCCCGCCGCGAGGACGACCGGACCGGTGGCTCCGGGGGCGACCTCGAGGGGGACGGACTCGGCGGTGAGGGCGAGCTCCGCCTCCAGGCCCAGGGGGTTCAGCTGGACCCGCTCGCCCCGGTAGAGCGCACGCCGTCCCCGGAAGCTGTCGGCCCCCACGACCCGGTGCACCCGGTAGAACCCGCTCGACGTGGGGAGCGCCGCGGCCGACGCGGGGCCCTCGATGGGAGGCATGCCGGCCTCGGGGACCTCGCCGACGGACCGGAGCACCCAGTCGGTGCCGGGCTCGGCGTCCGCGATGGCGACGAGGAAGATCTCCCCGCGGTTCACCCGGTCCGGCCACTGCACCGCGCCGAGCTCGCCGGTCCCCGGGACCGGGGCCATCACCGCCACCTGGACGCCGGGCATCGCTTCGAGCGCCGCCACCTCCTCCGCCGTCCACAGGCCGAAGTTGTACTGCTGGACGTGCTCGTCGAGGGCGCGCCACCCGGCGTCGTCGAGGTAGCCGGGCCGGATGGGGCAGCCGGGGTCACCGAATGGGTTGTCCGCGCCGGTCTTGCCGGAGCGCCAGGTGCAGGAGAGCTCGGGACGATCGGCCTGGGCCTGGGCGAGCGCGGGCAGGCTGAGGGCGGCGAGAGCAGCGGCGACGAGAAGGGGGCGCATGGATCCTCCGGGGCTCGGATCCTACCCTGCGAGGTCCGAGCCGGGGCGCACGCCGCGCCCCCGCTCCTGGGGGAGAGACACGATGACGTACGGCCGACCTGGACACACCTGGGGCCCCGACGGGCCGGACTTCGCCCGACGCTGGGGGCCGCTCGCTGCGCGCTATGGGGACCGGAGCGCCCGGCGCCGCGTCCTCTCCATCGACGGGGGCGGGATCCGCGGGATCGTCAGCCTGCAGATCCTCGGGCGGCTCGAGGCGCAGCTCGCAGAGCACTACGTCGCCGCGGGTCTCCTGAGCGACCCTGCCGACTTCCGCCTGTCGGCGTACTTCGACCTCATCGCCGGGTGCAGCTCGGGCGGGATCATCGCCGCGGGCCTGTCGCGCGGGATGGCGGTCGCCGAGATCGAGCACGTCTTCCTCAACCACGGCGAGGAGATCTTCGCCCGTCGCCCGCCGACCCAGTGGCTGGAGTCCCTGTACGCCGGGGGCAGCGTGGAGCGGCTCCTCAAGGACCGCCTGGGGGAGACCGGCCTGCGCCCCGAGCACATGAAGACCCTGCTCGTCCTCGTGGCGAAGAACGCGACCACCGACTCGGCGTGGCCGGTGAGCAGCAACCCGGACGCGGTCTACAACGACCTCGATCGAGACGACTGCAACCTCGACATCCCCCTGTGGGCCCTGGTGCGGGCGAGCACGGCGGCGCCCGGCTACTTCCCGCCGGAGGAGGTCCGGCTCGGGGACAAGTCCTTCCTGTTCGTGGACGGGGGGACCACCGGGTACAACAACCCGGCGGCGCTGGCTGCCCGGATGGCCACCGAGCCCGCGTACTGCCTGGGCTGGACGCCGAGCGAGGACCAGCTGCTCGTCGTGTCCGTGGGCGCCGGCAGCCAGGCGAACCTCGGCGCGTCCCCCTCGGACGAGGCCGTGTCCCTGCGGGGCAAGCTCTTCGAGCCGCTGCGCCTCACCATCGACACCCTCGGCAGCACGGTGCGGGGCCTGTTCTCCCAGGCCGCGTTCGACCAGGACCTGACCTGCCGGACCCAGGGCCGGTGCGCCTTCGGCCCCCCGATGGACCGAGAGGTCGGTGATCTGGTGGTGGAGGAGGGGGCGCCCGCGCCGGGCCCGGCCCGCTGGTTCCGCTACGTCCGGTACGACATGGAGCTCTCCCACCGAGGCATGGAGTGGCTGACGGGGCCTGAGCGGAGCTACCCGCTTCCCGACCTGGATCTCACGGAGATGCAGGAGCTCGACTCGGTCGAGGCCGCCGGGGATCTGAAGCGGCTTGGCCAGGCCATCGCGAACCGCGTGGACCTGGCCCACCTCGGGCCGTTCGTGGGGGAGCGGATCTGGCTCTGATCCGCGTCGCGGGGCCGCGACCCGGCGGGGCGGCTACGGGTAGTAGCTCGGCCAGGGGTAGTCGCCCTGGGAATCCTTGGCGATCTGGCGGTACACGCGGTCCGCGTCGGCGTAGTGGAACCGAGCGGACTGGAAGAACTTCGCCGTCTCGCGGATGAGCGCCATCGTGTCCTTGATGACGGGCATGGCCGTCTTCGGGTTGGCGAGGGCGCGCATGTAGTCCGCCTCGTTCCGGGCGACGTCCCCGAGGCAGATGTTCGCCTTGCCCAGCTCGCCGCCCCCCTTGGACCCCGCGGACTCGGCCTTGGCGTACTCGGCCACGAAGTTGCCGTCGAACACGGTGATCCCCCAGGCCGACGCGGCGCTCTGGTGGCCCAGGTAGTCCTTCGGGGAGACGCGGCGCCCCCCCTGGTGGTGGGTGTGCATGTGGACGCTGCGGTCGAAGTCCCGCTTCGCCAGCAAGCAGGCCTCCTGGTCCATCTGCATGCCCGTGTACAGGTCGTCGACCTGGGCCGCGAGGAACCCGAGCTCGGTCTCCATCGCGCGCGCCGCGTCCGCCGCCTTGTCGCTCGACGTCCGCTTCGGCCGACGGCTGCCGTCGCCCACCTGCGCCGAGGGGTCGACGTTGGCGAGGATCAGCTCCGCGGCCTTCGCCTTCGCCGTCTTCGCGATCATCTCCATGCGGAACTTCATGGAGTAGTTCCGGTCGACCTCCTGGGACCGCAGGTTGTCCGCGAGATCCTGGTAGTTCTGGGGGTCCCGGAGCAGCGCGATGCGCTCGTCACACTCCACCGCGATCGCCGCCGCCTCCGACGCGATGCTCGCCGCCGACTCACCGTCCGCGAGTCCTTCGAAGTCGTCCGCCTTCGCCGACAGCTCGCCCCATCCGTTCTCGCCGAGGAACGTGTCGTCGCCGGCGAGCTCCGGGAAGGACTGGGTGCTGCCGCTGATGTGCTCGTGGATGACGGCGAGGCCCTTGCCCCCGCAGCTCGCGACGAACTCGTTCAGGGCGTCACGCTGGCGCTCCTTGTCGCTTCCGGCGGACGCCATGCGATCCACGAGCCAGCCACCGCCGACCATGTTCAAGCGCGGCCGCGCCGAGCCCCCATTGACCCACGCCACGAAGTCGCCGATCTGGCGCTCGCTGAACTTGCTCGTGACGGACCACTGCCCCGAGGACTCGCCGTCCCAGGACCCCCAGGTGCTCCCGCCGCTCGCCTGGGCCATCGCCTTCTGGGCGGAGGTCGCCGAGTCGGACTTGACCCGGGTCTTGAGGGAGAAGTCGGTGCCGTCCGCATCGGTGGTGGCGGTGAGCCTGTGGCTCTCGTCGTGCTTGCCGAGCAGCGGGATGGAGACGCCCTCGTTGCTCTGCCCGACCTGGGTCTCCACGGTCTGGCCATCGGCGTAGCGGACGATCTTCTTGCCGGTCGTCCCCACCCACTCGAACCGCATGCCGAGGATGGCGACGCCCGTCGAATCGTCGTGCTCCCGGCCCGTCTCCAGCCAGAGGATCTCGCCGCCGGAGACCACGCCGTTGTTCAGCCAGTTGCTGAGCGCGCGGTTGTCGTCGACGTCGTCGGCCTTGAACTTGATGGCGAACGAGCTCGCCGAGCGGTTCGTGTCCCCCATGCTCAGCTTGATGGCGCCGAGGACGCTGCCGGAGAAGGTCGTCCCCAGGGAGCTGTCCTTGTTCACGACGAGGAGGAAGGAGCCCCCCTGGCGGGTCACCGTCCAGCCGGAGCCAGAGCTGCCCTTCGCGTCGATGCCGACGCTCACGTGGCCCGCCTTCGCCGACACGCCCACGTTCGCCTTCATGGAGCTACTGTCCCCGAGGGACTCGCCGTCGTCCAGGTCCGAGACGTTCATCAGCTGCGACGCGAACTCGGGACCGCCCTCGGAGAACGCGACCCGGAAGGAGTTCGCCTCGGCCTCCGTCGAGAAGACCTGGGTGCCGCCCCGGTTGCCGCTGAAGCCGCCGCCGGCCTTGCCGCCGAAGGCCCCCTTGGTCGCTCCCGCGCCGGCGGCGATCGATGCGTCGAAGTCCCAGTCCACCTCCCAGTGGTCGTCCACCTGCCGGGGGGCGGAGGTCGTGAGACCCGTGGACATGGACCCGTTCACGGACGCGCCGTTCGCCTGCGCCTTGCCGCCGGCCGAGACGCCGTTGAGGCGCCCCTGCTCATCGAAGTTGGCCGAGGCGTTCCCCGAGCCGCCCGTGCCCTTCACGGTGTGGCCGCCCTTGACGCCCACCTGCGAGACGCCGCCCGTGTCGTGGAAGCCGACGTTCCCGCCCGCGGTCGTGCTCGTGCCGTTGTTGCTGTAGGTGCCGCTGGCGCCAGCTCCCTGGAGGTTGCCGTTGTCCCCCATGTCGACGCTGACGGAGCCTGAGCCGCCCTTGCTGTCGCCGGTGGCCGGATCGGTCTTGGTGTAGCCGCCGTTCAGCGTGGCGGTCTTCTTCTTCGTGTTCGCGGCGATGCCCGCGTTCGCGGCGCCCGTGCTGTTGCCCGCGTCGTCCTGGAACCCCTTCTTGCCCTTGAGCGCGACGTCGCCGGTGCTCGCGCTCAGCGCCTTGGGGGCGGTCTCGGGGTTCTGGGCGGCGTACGTCGCCTGGGGGCTGTTGCTGTTCAGCCCGTCGGAGAACGACGCCCGCTGGGCGGAGTCCTCCGTCGGCGGCGACGTGGTCGTCGTCGTGTCGGTCGTGGGGCGCACGGCCCTCGCGTTGCCCATGAGCGTTCTCCATTCTGCTCGTAGGGGTGCCTGGGGCGGTCAGTCTAGGGCAGGGCTGCCTCGCGCGCGGGACGGATCTGGTCCCCTGCCGAGACGTCGTGCGGTAGGCAAGCGCACGGCGCGCGCGCCGCGATCAGCCTCCGACGAACACCTGCGGCAGCGACGTCACCGCGTCCTCGGCGATCCACACCGTCAGGGCGTCCGCGCCGAGGGTGTCGTCATCGAGGATGACGCGAAGCTGGGCCGGCCCCGGATCGGCGCCGAACACGAAGAACCCCCCGGACTCCGTCAGCGCCGGCTCCGCCGAGGGAGCACCGTCGGCGTCGAGGTAGACGGCGCGGAGCTGCTGGCCCGTCGCCGTCGTGAGGGCAAAGCGGGTGCCGATGTGATCTCCGGGGCTCACCACGAACCCGCGGACGAAGCCCCCATCGTCCGTGTCCGGGTCCAGGGTGGGGGTCTCGAGCAGCGGGTCGGTGAGCTCCCAGGCGGTGAGCCAGCCGTCCACCGCCGCCCGCGTCCACATGTGGAACTCCCCGGCGTCGAGGAACAGGTCGTCGCTCGCCGACTGGCCGACGACGACCGTCGCGACGTGCTCCGTGACCTCGGGGTGGTCCTCACCGTCCGGGGGCGGGAAGACGTGGTGGTGGCGTGTGTCGGGGGCCAGGCCCGAGAAGCGCACGTAGCCGGGGGCGTCGCTGAGGGGCTCGGTGGCCTCGGCGATGACTTCGCCGCTGTCGTCGAGGGCAGTGGCCGCGCTGCCGATGACGACGGGCGTGTCCTCGGTGGGCTCGGCGCTCTCGTAGAGCCAGCCCTGGACCCGCACCGAGGTGGGCGGGGTGTAGCCCGCGCAGCCGCTCAGGACGACCAGCGCGAGGAGCGGGACGGCGAGGACCTCAGCCAGGAAGGTCCGGGCGCGCGCGCGCCGCCCGACGTGGACCGAGAGGAAGGCGAACAAGGCCTGCTCGGCCTCGTCGGCGGCGGAGGCGGTCCAGGGGACGGCGCCCTGGTCGGCGAGGGGGGTGCGCAGGGCGGCGTTCATCAGGCGGAGCGTACCCACTTCGATCGACAGGGAGCGGGCGTCGGTGGGCCCGTCGGGGCCGAGGGCGCCGCCGTGGGTGGTGGACCAGCGGACGGGCCCGGCCTCGATGGGGGCCCGGCTGGCCGCGTCGTGGAGGAGGGCCGGCCGCAGTCCGAGGACGTGCAGGAGCTTGAGCTCGAAGGCCCGGGCCCAGCCCCGCGGTGAGGCGTCCGCGACCCCGTCGGCGAGCCCCGTGAGCGCCGAGGTCACCAGGGCGAAAAGGTCCGGCAGCGGGTGCCCCTCCTGGGACGCCTGGACGGCGAGCTCGGCCACGTGGGCTGCCAGGGCCGAGCGCACGAGATCGCCCCGGAGTCCCGCGAAGCCGTCATTCACGGTCACCGAGTCGAGGCGCGGGCGCCCCCGCCGGTCGGGGCTGAAGTGGAAGTCGCCCCGGACGTAGAGGTCGAAGCCGCCGAAGCGCTTGCGGCTGCGACGCGCCTGGCCGACGCGCACTTCGAGGCGGCTGCCGTCGGCGCAGAGGAGGCTCGCCATCCGGTCCGCCTCGCCGAACTGGGCCAGACGCAGGACCACCGCCTCGACGGTCCCGTCGCTCATCGCGAGCCTCGGCCCCTCAGAGCCCGAGCCAGAGGCTGGCCACCACGAAGTAGATGAGGACGCCGACCAGGTCGATGGTGGTCGTGAGGACCGGGCCCGTCGCCAGGGCGGGGTCGATACCGAGGCGCTCGGCGATGAGGGGCACCGCGGTCCCGACGACGGCGGCGACGAGCATCGACAGGAACAGCGAGCTGGTCACGGCCCCCGCGAGCATCAGGTTCTGGCCTCCGACGACGTAGGAGATCCCCGCCACGAGGAAGCCGCACAGGAAGGCGATGCCGCCGACCACCTTCACCTCGCCCCAGACCGCGGAGCCCACCTCGCCCACGTCGAGCTGGCCCATGGCGATGCCGCGCACCACCAGGGTGGAGCTCTGGACGCCCACGTTGCCCGAGAGGCCCACGACCACGGGGATGAAGGCCGCCAGTGCGGCCACGGCTTCGATCTTGTGCTCGAAGGCCCGGATCATCGCCGCGGCCCCCATGAGGCCGACGATCCCCATGATCAGCCAGGGGATGCGGGTGCGGATGGCGGTGCCCGTGGACCGCAGCGCCAGGTCCTCGTCGCCGAGGCCGGCCATGAGCATCATGTCCTCGGTGGCCTCTTCGCGGAGGACGTCGATCACGTCGTCGACCGTGATGATCCCCACGAGCTTGTTGAACTCGTCCACGACCGGCAGGGCGAGGAGGTCGTAGCGCGCCACGATGGCCGCCACCTCCTCCTGGTCCATCGTCACGGGGACGGAGATCACGTCGCTGACCATCACGTCCTTGAGCTGCGTGGCGGGGGGGACGGTCAGGAGCTGCCGCAGGGACAGCACGCCGACGAGGTGGCCCTCCTCGTTGATGCAGTACATGTAGAAGACCATCTCCGCGTCGACGGACTCCTGGAGCGAGACGATCGCCTCGCGCGCGGTGAGCTCCTTGTCGAGGGAGAAGACCTCCGTGGACATGATCCCGCCGGCGGTGTCGTCGGCGAACTGCATGAGCTCTTCGAGCCCCTCGGACTCGAGATCGTCGAGCTCGGCGAGGATGGCGTCGGACAGCTCGTCCGGCAGGCGCCCGAGGATGTCGGCGGCGTCGTCGGAGCTGAGCTGACGGAAAACGGGCTTCAGGGCGACCGCGTCGAGGCCGCGGAACAGGTCGGCGAGCTGCGCGTGGTCGTAGGCGGTGACCACCTCGGCGGCCCGCTCGGGGTGGGTCAGCAGGCGGGAGAGGATGGTCCGCGCCTCCCGCGGCGGGAGCTGCTCCAACGCCGCGGCGATGTCCTCGCTCCGCGTCTTCTCGAGGACGCGATCGAGGTGCACGTCGGCGCCCCGCCGCACAAAGCGGCGCAGGGTGTCCACGAGGAGCTGGTGGCGTCCTCGGGCCATCGGACCTCCGGGAGGAAGAGGGCGGTTAGAGGCGGCTGACCGCCTCGCAGTCGAGCCGATCGAGGAGCGTGACCGCGTCCTGGCGCAGCTCGCCGTACGGGTCCGCGTCCTTCACGGTAGCGAGGTTCTCGCACGCGTCGGCGACGAGGTCGAGGCGCGCTTCGACCTGGCCCAGCGAGAGGCGGACCTTGAGGTCGCGCGGGTCGCACTCCAGGGCGGCCTTGTAGCGCCCCAGGGCGTCGGTGAGATTGCCCTCGGCCTCGTCCACCATGCCGAGCCCGTGCAGGCCGGGGCAGAACTGGGGGAAGTTGCGGAGCACGCCGCCGTAGAGCTTGCGCGCCTGAGCGAGGTTGCCCTGGGTGAAGTAGGCGTAGGCGAGGTTGTGGCGGGCGCGCTCGGGCTCGCGGTACTCGGCGTTGTCCACCGCCTTCTGGAGGATGGCGACGGCGTCGTCGTACCGGCCAGTCTGGATGTAGAGCGAGCCGAGGTTGACCTGGACCTGCGCGAACTCGGGCTCCAGCTTCAGCGCGCGGTGGAATGCCGCTTCCGCGTCGTCGTAGCGCTCGTAGGAGAAGTAGGCGAGGCCGAGGAGCTGCCAGCCCTCGGGGTCCCAGCGGTTCTTCTTGACCGACTGGCGCAGCTCGCCGATGGCGGCTGGGTCGTTGCGGTCGTGGATGTAGGCGAGGCCGAGCTTCTTGTGGGCCTCGGCCTCGTCGATGGCCTTCGGCGTGATGCACCCGGACAAGGCGACGGTCAGCAGGAGCGGGAGCAGGTGGCGCATGGGGCCTCCGAGCAGCGTGGGGTCAGTCACTCGCGAGTGTATAGCGGTCGGAGAGCGCGAGACCCAGCGCGATCGCGGCCAGTCCGAGGAGGCCGAGGGGCAGGGAGGCGGGGTCGCGGGAGTCGAGGGGGCCCGCGTGCGGAGGGATGCCGGGGGGGCAGATGATCTGGGGCTTGTCGCCGAGGGCCACGTACTGGCAGGCCGCGGTCTGCGAGAGGGTGGGGGTGCTGCGGGGGCGCCGCTGGCAGGGGCTGTCGTGGAAGGCGGCGGGGTCGTCGGGGACGATGCCGTCGGCGCCGCCGAGGCCGAGGTGGAGCTCGCAGCGCATGGCCGACGTGCGCCACAGGGCGAGGTCGAGGCCGGCGTAGGGGCCCGCGGCCTTGGCCTTGCCCTTGTCGAGCGCGGCGCGGAGGCGGCGGAGCTCGGACACCTCGGGATTGAAGCGGGCCGGAGCCGCGGTGCGGGCGAGGAGGGAGAGGGACGGGACGACGGTGAGCGGCTCGGCGGTGCGGGCAGCGGCGGTCAGCAGGTCGCCGGCGATGCCGCCGGCCACCGCGTTCTGGCGCAGCGCATCGCGCTCGGTCGGGAGGAACGTCGCGGCGCGCATGGCGGAGACCCCGACGAACAGGGCCACGAAGAACCACCGGGGCGGTTGCACCCGCGTCGCCTGGCGGCTCAGACGGACCTGGCCCACGAAGAGCCCGACGATCACCGGCACGAGCAGCTCCATCCCCACGCTCGCCTTGATGAAGTTGCCGGTCCAGACCGCGACCCAGTCACGCGGGGGGAAGGGGGCGGTGGCCTCGGGGAGGGCGGCGAGGAGGCCTCCGAGGGCGAGGAGGGGGACGGGACGGAGGGAGCGATTGAGGAGCGGGACCCCGAAGGCCATGAAGGCCGCCGTGAAGCAGACGGCGACCGCAAGCGGGGTTCCGACTCTCAGGAGCGCCCCCCCAGGAACCTGCCACGCCCCGTGGGCTGCGGTCGCCAGGGGAAGGAGCTCGAGCGCCTCTCCCAGATGGCTCGCCCCGTGGTCCGCCCGGTGCCCCTGGCCCGAGAGCAGCAGGAAGCCCACGAAGAGGGCCCCGCAGGCCACCAGCGCCCCCAGCGCCGGGATGGCCCGCGCGCGGTGGCGCCAGAGCCGCGCGAGGAGCAGCGGGGTCATGACCGCGAGCCCGGTCAGCGCCCAGGGGTGCAGCGCCAGCCCGACGCTGAAGAGGAACCCCGCGAGCACGAGGCGCCGCCCGCCGTGCTCGTCCGCAGTTCCCCTGCCCTCTTCGAGGTACTCGAGCACCTGCACCGCGGCGAGCAGTGCGAACCCCACCGAGCCCGCACGCACCCAGAAGCCGAGGGTCCCCGCCCCGACGAGCACCGCCGGAGACCACGCCGCCAGTATCGCCGCCGCCCGGGCCGACGGGGCTACCTCGGGCTCCCCCGGCGCGCGCTCGGCGAGGGGACGCCGGGCGGCCATGCACGCCACCACCCACGCCAGCCGGTACGCCACGTACGCGCAGAACGGGACGATGGTGGTAGCGAAGAGCACGAGCAGCGCGCCCGGTCGACCGTCGGCCCAGGACGACGCGCCGAGCGGCGAGTGCCCCACGAGGTGCAGCACGCCCCAGCTCAGGTGGCCGTAGTCCTTGCGGGCCTCGAAGCCCATGAGGAAGTCGTGGAGCGTGGTGAGGTAGCAGAGGTCGTCGCGAGCCAGGTCCGAGTCTCCCCAGCCGTAGGCCAGCAACGCGGCGACCCAGGCGGCGCCGACGACGCCGAGCATCCAGCCCCGGGGGGAGCCAAGGTCGCCGAGGCTGGCCAGCCGCTCCTCGAAGGTCACCCCTCGTCCTCGGACCCCAGCGGAACCGGCTGGTCCGCGAACCAGCCCTGCCACCACCGGAGCAGCTCGAGCTCGAAGGGGGTCCCGAAGCAGGTCCACCGCTCCACGGGGAAGTCGACTACGCGCCGGCCCTCGCCGATGAGCTGGTTGATGGACGTGCCCACGTAGTGCTCTCCCCCCGCCGTGATCCCGGCGTTCATCATGGCAAGGGCGCCGCGCACGAAGTCGGCGGCCCGGCGGAACCAGAAGGTGCCGATGACGAGGGGGTCGTGCCGGGGGTCGGGCGAGATGGGGACCTTCTCCGAGATCTGCGTGACCGCGCCGTGCTCCTCGCGCACCCACGCGTAGGACTCCCAGGACGCGAAGAGGTCGTCGCCCGGTCGCGTGGTCCAGATGGCCACGTCCACGGTGTCGTCCCCGACCAGGGCCGCCCAGGCGTCCGCGTCGAAGCGGGCCTCGTAGTCGCAGGACGCGATGAGGAGCGGGGCCGCGGGGTCGTAGCGGTCGACGTTCGCCAGGAGCTCGAGGGCCTCGACGCACGTGGCTGCGGGCCCGCTCGTGTCCCGGTAGATGGTCATGTGGTCGGCGTGGGGGAAGGCGTCGTCCAGGGCCTCGCCGAGGGCGTCGGGGGCGTCGGGCCGCAGGGCGAAGCAGAGGCGCGGGGTGGCGGGGAGCGAGCGGGTGGCGCGCACGGTCATGGGCGCCCCGCGCACCGGGATGACCGCCTTCGGCTCGGTGTAGCCCGCGTCCACGAAGCGGCGGCCCTTGCCCGCCATGGGGATGAGGGTCAGGCCATCGCCGTCGGGGGGAGCCGGGTCCGCGGCGGTGATCTCCCGGTGCCAGCCCTCGTACTGGTGGTAGTCGGCGGGGGTGCCGAGGCACGCGAAGCGGGGGGCGTCGAAGGCGCGGACGACGTCGGTCTCCGCGAGGTCCTCCATGAGCAGGCTCACGTAGCACTCGAGCAGCGGAGGAGCGGGTACGAATGAGTCGAGTCTTCGCCGGGCGAGGGCGCGGGCCTGATCCCACCGCGGGAAGCCGTAGATCCCGGCGGATGCGGGTTCGGTGGTGCGATCGTCGGTGAAGCAGCCCTTCTCCCGCAGGGCGACCATTCGGTCCCCCTCGAGCTTCAGATGAGCGAAGAGCGTGTCGCCGAAGGACGCGGGCTGGAACCCGGTGAAGGTGACGACCGCGCCTCCCTCCCCTCCCCAGGCGTCGAGGAAGGCGGCGTAGTCCCACTGGAGCAGGAAGTCGCAGTAGGACACGAGCACCGACGCGTCCTCGGGGATGTCCTGGGCGGCGAGCATCGATCGGACCGGGCCGTCCTCGTGGATGGGCACGGTGGTCACGCGCACGTCGGGGGCGAGGGAGCGGAGCAGCGAGGGCAGCGCGGGGTTCTCGGCCACCTGCGCCTCGTTCACCACGACGTGGAACGTGTCCTCGGGGGAGAACATGGCGAGGACCCGGGCGATCATCGGACGCCCGGCCACGGGCAGGAGCGCCTTGGGTCCGTCGAGCCCCGCGGCGGCGAAGCGCCGGGAGTGACCCGCCATGGGCACGATCACGTGCACGGGGCCTCCTTCACACGCATGGACACATCGGGGGGAGCATCGACGCGATCAGGCGGCGACGACGGGGCGCCAGAACGCCACGGACTCGGCGAGGGCCTCCTCGACGGTGGAGTCCATCGGCTCGCGCTCGCGGAAGCTCAGCTCCAGCAGGAGCTCCAGGTCGTCGGGGGCGCCGTGCTCGGTGAGGGTGTCGACGACGCGCGCGGGGTCGATACGGCCCTCGGCGTTGTGGACAGCCGTGAACGGCCAGTGGCCGCCCTTGTTCGCGCTCGACTGCTTGAGGTGCACGAACGAGCTGTCGGCGGCGAAGGTGGAGAGCCACGCGTAGGGGTCCGTGTCCCGCGGGTCGGGCGAGGCGAGGTCGCCGTGGTCCACGTCGAGGCAGATGCGGAACGGCAGCGGCGCGCCGGCGCTCACGTCGTCCTGCAGGCTCCGGCAGGCGTCCAGCGTCTCCCCCTGCTCGCGGGTGATGGACATGGGCTCCCAGGACAGGAAGTCGAGGCCCCGCTCCTTCGCGTACTCCGCGACGCGGTGCCAGCCCTCGATGTTCTGGGCACGGCGCTCGGCCCGGCGCGCCGGATCCCGGTCGTCCTTGCGGGTGAAGATCCCGAAGTGGGAGCCCATGGAGCGGGCGCCGAGGTCGACGGTGAGGTCCACGAACCGGCAGAACCAGGCGATCCAGTGCTCGCGCACGGCGGGGTCCGGGTGGGCGAGGTGGTTCACGCGGGTGAAGGCGCCCGTGAACGTGGACGTGACCGCGCAGCCCGCGGCATCGCAGCCCGCGCGGATGCGGCGGACGTGATCGTGCAGGACCGCGCCGGGCAGATCCGGATTGAGCAGGTCGGCGGTGAGCTGCACCGAGCGCAGCCCGAGATCCCCGACGACGCGGGTCCACTCCTCCGGCTCGGAGTAGCGGTTCACGGCGAAGCCGGTGTTGATGCCGAGCGTCCAGCTCACGGGGCGTCTCCTGCGGTCATCACGACCTTGAGGGCCTCGCCGGTCATCGCGCGCCGCGCGGCGTCCGGGAGCCCGTCCACCGCCACAGTCTCGCTCACGACGGCGCCGGCGCCGACCGTGCCGTCCGCGATGAGAGCCAGGGCTCTCGCGTGCTGGTCAGGGGTGCTGCCGTGGGAGCCGGTGAGGATCGCCTCGCGGTAGTGCAGCCGGTTCGTGTCGATGGCGACGGGGCCGGTGCCCTTCGGCAGGCCGCCGAAGAGGTTGATGGCGCCGCCGATGGCCACCAGATCGACGGCGAGGGGGTGGCTCGACGGCGCGGAGTTCGCGGTGAAGACGACGTCCGCCCCGCGGCCCCCCGTGTGGTCGAGGACGGCGTCGAGGGCGTCGGGCACGTCCACCACGTGGTCCGCGAAGGGGGCCGCGGTGGCGCGTCGGGGCGCCAGGGGGTCGACGAAGGTGACGGTGTCGAGGCGGCCCAGGGCGCGTCCCACCATGGCGAGCATGAGGCCGATGGGTCCCGCCCCGAGGATCACGACGTGCCCGCGGGCGGACGCCGGCAGACGCTCCCAGCCGTTGAGGCAGCAGGCGACGGGCTCGGCGAGGGCGGCGTCCACGAAGGGGAGCGAGGCATCGAAGGTGGCGACGGGGCCGCCGTCCACCATCCGCTGGTCCAAGACGACGTAGTCGGCGAAGCCTCCGTCCCACTGGTAGCCGATGGCGAGGTTCGTGGCGCAGTGGTTGGGGGCGCCGGACCGGCAGGCGGAGCACGCGCCGCAGGGGGCGTCGGCGCCGGTGGAGACGCGGTCGCCGACGGACAGGGACGTGACGCCCTCGCCCACGGCGGCCACCTCGCCGGCGATCTCGTGACCCAGGACGCGGGGCGGCGCGACCCGGGAGTGCCCGTGGCGCAGGGTCCGCAGATCGGAGCCGCACACCGCGCAGGCCCGGACGCGGAGCAGCACCTCGCCGGCGCCCACGGTGGGGACCGGACGCTCCTCCACGTGGAGCTCCCCCGGCCCGCGGAACACGGCGGCGCGCATGGTCACCGGGCGCTCCGCAGCCGACGGCGCAGCTCCAGCGAAAACGCGGCGGTCCTGCGCGACGTCCGCAGCTTGCCGGCGAGGGTGTCGTTGTTCCCCTCGCCCGCGCCCCGGTCGCCGAAGTCCACGTCGAACCGCTGGATCGGGAGTCCCTGGCGCTTCGCCTCGGAGAACGCGTAGAGATCCAACGAGAAGTCCGTCGGAGGGTCCTCCCACGAGTCGAAGAAGGCGCGGGGGAAGAGCGTGGGCTGGGCGTTGATGTCCCACATGGGGACGCCGAGGACGGCGAGCTCGAAGGCGGCCATCCCCCAGGTGAACACGACGTCCTTCAGCGGGCGCGCCCGTCGCAGGCCCTTCACGAAGCTGCGGGGCTCGGCGTCGAAGAGGGGCAGCGCGCGCAGGCAGTCCCGGGGGTCCGTCTGCAGGTCTGCGTGGGTCCAGCCGATGATCGCGCCTCGCGCCGCCCGCAGGCCCGCGAGGATGCCGCCCCCGTAGCCCGCGTTCGCCTGGAGCATCACCGCCCGCACGCGCTCGTGGGCTTGCACGAGGCTCGCCATCCGGTCCCGGGACCCATCGCCGCTCCCGTTCTCCACGAGCACGACCTCACAGTCGCTCGCGCGCGTCAGCTCCGCGCAGGCGGCCACCAAGGCGGGGAGGTTCCCCTCTTCGTTGAAGCAGGGGATGACGAGGCTGAGGCGAGTCACGGCGCGGCTCCGGCAGGCGAGCCCGGTGCGTCCCTGTCGGCGTCGATGCGGACGAGGGCCTTGAGCTCGCTGGGCACGTCGGGATCGAGCTTCCTTGCCTGCAGGTCCGCGAGGAGCCCAGGGAGACCGGCGAGATCGGAGGTGGTCGTGACGAAGTCCGTCGGGCGAAGGCCGTCGGCCATGAGCTGCAGCGCCACTGTCCAGTCCGACGGCGCGCGTCCCCGGTAGCGCGAGTTCCAGGAGCCCCGCAAGGTCAGCTCCTTGCGCAGAACCCGCCAGGTGAGGTCGCGGGGCAGGGTGACGTCCGCGGACGGGTTCCCCATCCACACCACCGTCCCGCCGGGCGCGGCGAGGGCCAGAGCGGCGGTCAGGGTGGGGGGAGCGCCGACGGCCTCCAGCACGAAGTCCCAGGCGCCGTCGGCCTCGGTGGTGGTCCGGGCCCCGAGGGCTGCGGCGCGGGCGAGCTTGCTGGGGCGGCGACCCACCACGGTCACCTCCACGTCGGGGCGGGTGCGGGCGAGGACGGCGACGGCGAGGAGCGCGAGGAACCCGTCGCCCACGATGGCGAGCGTGGCGGGCCGGGCGGCCGGGAGCCCCAGCCGATCGAGCGCATGGACGACGACCGCCAGGGGCTCGGTCAGGGCCGCATCCGTCAACGAGACCCCCGGGGGGACGGGCAGGAGGTTCCACGCGGGCGCCACCACCTCCGTCGCGAAGCCCCCATCCTCCCGCGACCCGAGATAGGAGTAGTCCCCACACCGGGCGTACTCCTCTTCGTGGCAGGGGCCACAGGCGAAGCACGGCAGCAGCGGGAAGATCGTCACGGGCGTGCCCGGAGCCAGCCCCGCTCCCTCGGCGACGACGCCGGCGAGCTCGTGCCCCAGCACCAGGGGCGTGAAGTAGGCGCCGCCATGGGCGCGAGGCAGGTCCGAGCTGCAGACCCCCGCCGCCCGCATCGCCACGCGGACCTCGCCGTCCGCGAGCACCCGGGACGGGCGCTCTTCGACGACGAGCTCGCCGGGAGCGATGAGGGAGACCACGCGCACGGCCCGAGTATGCGCGGGCGACCACCTGCCAGCCACCGTCGGCCATCCGCTCGGTGCTCTACGCTGGGAGCGATGCTGATCGTCGAGCACCGCATCAACACCGCCGCCCGCCTCGCCGAGGTCCCACCGGAGCACGGGGTAGAGGTCGACCTGCGGTGCGAGGGCGGCGAGCTCGTCCTCCGGCACGACGCCGTCGGCCCTGCCGAGTCCTTCGACGACTGGCTGAGCGGCTACCGACACGCCCTGCTCATCGCCAACGTGAAGGAGGAGGGCCTCGAGACCCTGGTCCTGACGGCGCTGGCGACGCGTGGGATCTCCGCGTTCTTCTTCCTCGACCAGTCCGTCCCCTTCCTCATCAAGACGACCGCCCGGGGCGAGGCCCGCTGCGCGGTGCGCGTCTCCGAGTACGAGGCCACGAAGCTGGCGACGAAGCTCGCGGGCAAGGCGCGCTGGATCTGGTTGGACTGCTTCCTCGGGGGACCGCCGATCACCGCCGTGGACGCCGGCCTGCTCCGCGCCTACGGCTACCGGTTGTGCGTGGTCTCCCCCGAGCTGCACGCACCGGAGCGCGAAGCGGAGGTCCCGGACCACGTACGCTGGGCGCGGCAGATCGGGGCAGACGCCGTGTGCACCAAGCTGCCGGACGCGTGGGGGAGCGACTGATGGGTCAGGGGGGGACGCGAGCTGGCCACACCGCCTCGAGCGCACCGCTCGGGCGCCTCCTGGGTCTGTTGGTCCTCGCGCTCGTCACGCCCGCCGCGGTCGCCGGCCCCGAGGACATCGACCTCGATCTCGTCCATCCGTCCTTCGCGCCGAGCGGCCTCATCGGCTCGTCGGGGGCGCGGACCGGCGACCGCTGGGCGATCCGGGCGGGCCTCGCGCTCCAGTACGAGCGCCACCCCCTCGTCGCCATCGAGGACCGGACGATCCTCCTCCCCGTGGTCTCCGACCGCGTGGCCATGTGGGCCGGCGGCTTCGTCAGCTTCGGCCGGCGCTTCGGCCTCGGACTGTCGATGCCGCTGTACCTGCAGTGGGGCGAGCACGAGAACGTGGGGCCGGGCCAGTTCACCACGGGCGATCTCCGGGTCGAGGTGCTCGGCAACTTCGTGGACACCGACCTCATCGGCCTCGGTGTCCGCGGGCGAGTCTGGGTCCCCACGAGCACTCCCGGGACGTTCTCCGGGGAGCGGGTGCCGCGCATCGCGCCCGCCGTCGTGTTCGAGCTGGGGACGCGCCGCCTGGCCCTGGTGACCGAGCTCGAGCTCGTCGTCCGGCAGACGGTGGACACGGGGCGCGACCTCCAGCTCGGGCCGCAGCTCGCCGGGATCGTCGGGGGGAGGGTGAGCCTGCTGAGGGATGCGCTGCTGTTCCACGTCGAGCTCGCGGGACGCACCACCCTGCCCGCCCAGGCGGGCGCGGCCCCGATCGATCTGCGGGCCGGGCTTCGGATCTCTCCCGCGAAGTACGTCGCCGTGGACGTGCACGGCGGGGTCGGCCTCACGGGCGGCCTCGGCGCGTCGGTGGGGCGGGCGGGCCTCACGGTCACGTTCGTGAACCACCCCTACGGCGAGCGTACGGACGACTGGAACCCCTGGGCCCGCAAGGTGGAGGACGTCGAGGACCCCGAGGACAGCGACGTCGTCGAGGACCCCGAGCCGGAGGACGTCACCGAGGTCGCCGTCGCCGAGGAGATCAGCGAGATCGGCGGCGGGGACGAAGAGGACGCCGACCTCGCCGGGGGGTGGGAGGAGCCGGCGCCCGAACCGGTCGCCGTCGAGCCAGACGCCGAGCCGTTGGCGGAGCTGCGCGAGGACGAGGACCGCATCCACATCCGGGAGTCGATCCGCTTCGCCTTCGGCTCGGACACGATCCTGGCCGAGTCCCTTCCGGTCCTCGACAGCGTGCGCCGGATCCTCGCCGCCCGGCCGGACATCGGCCTCCTCGTCATCGAGGGGCACGCGAGCCCCGACGGGACCCCCATCGCCAACTGGCAGCTGTCCAACCGCCGCGCCGCCGCGGTCTACCGCTACCTCGTGGAGGCCGGGGTGAACCCCTACCGCCTCGCCTGGCGCCCCATGGGCGAGTCGGCCCCCCTGGCGGGCGTGACCGACCCGGACCAGCAGCGCCGGGTGGAGCTGCGCATCGAGCGGTGGCTGGACCTGTCCGAGGGCACCGCGATCGACTGGGAGGCGGGCAAGCCGCCCGTGCCCTGGAGGCCGGCGCCGGAGCCCGAGACCCCGGAGGAGACCCCGTGATCCGTTGGCTCCTCTCAGACTTCCGGGCTGCCTTCGTCGCGCTCGCCCTCGTCGCCGCGCTGGTGACTCCTGGCCTCGCCGTCGCCCAGGAGCAGGACCTGAACTGCAACGGCGTCCCCGTGTCCCAGGAGCCCCCCGTCGACCTCGACGACCCGGAGTGCGCCGGCAACATCGGCCCTGACGGCAACCCCTTCCCCAACCAGGACTACTACGCGCTCTACCCCGAGTGGGGCTGCGCGTTCCCCCTGTTGCCCGTCCACGACCCGGACAACGACGGGCTCGGCTCGGGGGCGGTGGTGATCGAGGATCCGGCGACCGGCGCCGACATCCGTCACGTGCTGCGGTGCGACAACTGCGGCGAGACCGCCAACCCGCTCCAGGAGGACGATGACGGCGATGGGATCGGAGACGCCTGCGACTCCTGCCCCGGCGTCTTCGACGTCTCGACGGCGGACACGGACGGCGACGGCGTCGCGGATACCTGCGACAACTGCATCGACGTGCCGAACTTCGGGCAGGTGGACACGGACGGGGACGGCGTCGGCGACGTATGTGACATCTGCCCGACGGAGCCCGACCCCGGCCAGACCGACCAGGACCGGGACGGCGTCGGCGATGTGTGCGACGTCTGCCCGACGATCTCGGACGAGCAGCAGTTCGACAACGACGGCGACGGCGTCGGCGACCTCTGCGACAACTGCACGCGCACCCCCAACCCCGATCAGGCGGACGAGGACAACGACAGCTTCGGCGACGCCTGCGAGTTCGGGATCGCCTGGCGCGGAGGCTCGTACGCCTCCTGCTCCGGGTGCGATCCCGCCTTGGAGGCTCCCCAGGCCGCTCCGGTGGTGGCGCTCCTGCCCCTCCTCGGCCTCATCTGGTGGCGAAGGGACCCCTGAGAGGAGCCAGAGTCACCGCCCGAGACAAAGGGGCCACGGGATTTCCGTACACTCTCGCCGTGGCCGAGTACGTCCGGTTCGGGAGCTACGAGCTCAAGGCGCTCCTGGGGAAGGGGGGCATGGCCCAGGTGTACCGGGCCGTGCGCGTCGGTCCGCACGGGTTCGCCAAGGAGGTGGCCCTCAAAGTCCTCGACCCGACCGCCACCGCCACCCAGGGCCAGATCGACCAGCTGACGGACGAAGCGCGGCTCGGCGGGCTCCTCCGACACATGAACATCGTCGCGACCGACGAGCTCGGGCAGGTCGGGCCGTTCTATTACATCGCCATGGAGCTCGTGGACGGCTGGACGCTGGAGCAGCTCCTCCGCAGCCAGTTCAAGAGCGGGAACTCGCCGCCGCGCGGGGTCGTCCTCGACGTCCTCATCGAGGTCTGCAATGGCCTGGCGTACCTGCACGATCTCGTCGCGCCGGACGGAACGCACCTGCACCTCGTCCACCGCGATCTGAAGCCCGGCAACGTGATGATCGGCCGGGGCGGCCAGGTGAAGATCATGGACTTCGGCATCGCGAAGGCCACGACGAACCTCTACACCACCCAGGAGCAGTCCACGCGCGGCACGCCGCTGTTCATGTCGCCGGAGCAGGTGACCGGCAAGGAGCTGGACGGCCGCTCGGACCTGTTCTCCATCGGGTCCCTGATGCAGGAGCTCGTCACCGGGAAGAAGACGTTCCCCGGCGACGAGCTGATCCCGATCCTCCGCGCCGTCCTCATGGTGGACATCGAGGAGTCGACCGCCCGCATGCACGGGCAGTTCCCGGACCTGCTGCCGCTGTTCTTGCGCTGCATGGAGAAGGACCCGGACGCCCGGTACCAGACCGCGTTGGAGCTGAAGCGGGACCTCGAGGCGCTGCGGGCGGATCTCCCCGAGGGGGAGACCATCGCCGCCTGGGCCACGCGGCTCGGCGCCGGGATGCCCCGCCCCTCGGACGGGGAGCTGGGTGACGCGCTGCCCGGGGTCATCATCCTGGAGCGCACGGACGACGGCGGCCTCGACACGATCTCCATGCCCACGCGTTCCGTGGAGGACGTGCCGTCCCAGTTCCAGATGCCCCTCGGTCCCGAGGCGGGGCCCGCGACGGGCAGCCCCATGACGTCGCAGAGCTCCATCGACCGGCTGAACTGGGACGCGGCCTACCCCGGCGGCCCCCCGAAGATGCCGGACTGGATGCTCTCCGGCTCGTTCATGAAGCCCCAGGCGATCGAGGAGTTCCCGGACCTCGAGGACTCCGGGTTCGTCCGGCCAGGGCGTCCGCTCACCGCGCTCCCCGGAGCCGAGGCGAGCTTCCCCCCGGAGGTCCTTGGCGCCGAGCCCGGCAGCATCCCCCCGGAGCCGGCGAGCGTCCCTCCCGAGGGGGCGCCCCGAGAAGCCGCCCCCTACCTCCCGGCAGACCATCCGCTGTTCAAGAGCGGCAAGGTGACCGTCGCAGGTGCGCCCGACCGCGCGCGGTCCACCCCGGGCCTCCCCACCCCGCGCCCCCGCTCCACGCCCGGCGCCCGTCCGTCGTCGATCCCGGCGGCCCCGATCCCGGTGCGCCCCCCCACCCCCGTGCGGCCCCCGACGCCGCCGAAGAACGAGGGGCTGCGGAAGCGCGGTCTGGTGCCCTCGATCCTGCGGATCACGGGCGCGCTCGCGCTCTTCGGAGCCCTCGTCCACAGCTACTCGTTCGTCCCGGGTCCGGTGGGCGACATCGCGCGCTCGATCCTCGAGGCCGCGCGGATCGTCGCCGGCTGGATCGGCGTCGACATCCCGCCCCCGCCGGGGGTCTGAGAGCGGAGCTGGGGGGATCCGCGCGGTCCGGGGAGTTGCTGTAGGCGACCGGCGGGACTCACCGCGTGACTGGCGCCTCACCCCCGCCGCACGAACCCCACCTCGAGCCCGAAGGCCTCGCCGATGGCCTGGAGCGTGGACAGCCGCGGGTTGCCGTCGCCGCGCTCTATCTGCGCCAACGCCGTCTTGCTGACCCCCGCCACCCGCGACGCGTACTCCTCCTGGGTCATCCCGGCGACCGCGCGCATGGTCCGCACCGCTTCGGCGAGGCTGATGGACCCGTCCTCGAGCCCGGCGTAGAGCCGCGCGCGCTCCGCGCGCCGCTCCTCCTTCGTCAGCTGCCTCATCCTCCCCACGAGCTACACCTCCCTCAGCGCGCGCGCGGTCGTCGCGATCGCCCCCGCCCGGGCGTCGCAGATCGCTTCGTCCACTCCGGCGGCTCGCATGCGCTCCACGCCGTCCCGCAGATCGGCGCCCAGCCCGCGCAGCCGCTCGCGCAGGGGCGCCTCCGGCAGCACCCCGTCGACGAAGGTGACCACCTCCCCCCACCGAGGCGCTCTCGTCGCCCCCTCCGACGCCCACCGCGTCGTCCGCTTGATCAGCTCCGGGTCCAAGTACATGGGCGCGAAGTCGAACAGGGGCGCCAGCGCCACGCCGCCCCTCGGTGGCTTCAGCAGCGCCGTGTTCCGCCCGTGGTTGTCCGTGTCCCCCAGCGCCCAGGCGAGCGCGTCGCGGCAGACCAGCTCGCAGACCTCCGTCTCCGGCTCGTCCACCCAGCCCGAGAGGCCCCGCACCACGTCCTCCCACGCCAGGGTCACCCCCGGACGCACCACCCCGAGCGCCGCGTACACGCTCTCCATCCCTGCTCGCTCGACCCCGCCGTCGGTGACCACGCGATCGAACCGCGGCACGAAGAGGGCCCCGTCGTCGTGCTCCGCCGCCTCCTGGCACCGCAGCCCCAGCCCCCGCGCCACCTCCACGTACGGCGCCTCGTTGGCCAGCACCTGGGCATCCCGCTGCGTCCTGCCTCGCGGGAACTTCACGATGAAGTGCCGCCGCGCGCGTCGGTCTGGCAGGGCGCCGTCGGGGTAGAGCAGCCCGTCCTCGGCCTCGGTGAGCAGCAGCTTCGGCGCCGCACCTCCGGTGTCCGTGCTGCCCGTCATGGTGATGCCCTGGTCGCGGGCCCAGCGGTACAGCGTGTCGCCGCGCTCCACCACCTGGTCGCGGGTCAGGCCGACGAGCTCGCCTTCGTCTCCCGCCCGCGCCACCCGCAGGTTCCCCACGGGGTTGCCTGCGCCGAACCGAAGCGCGTTCCAGTCGTCGGCGTCACGCGCCGCCGCGCGGTTGCGCCCGTCGACCACCCGCCGGGCTTCGCCCTGGGGCAACAGATCCGTCGCGAACGCCGGCCACGCGGGGAGCTGATGCAGCTGGAAGTCGACGGGGTACCGCACCGAGACGGCGGCGCCTCCATCCGCGCCGATGTCGTCGCTGACGTAGTCGAAGTCGTACTCGAAGTGGGTCGGGTCGAGGCGCGTCCGGCCTGGGCCGATGGGGCGGATCTCCCCCACGGACCGCCAGTGGCCGTCGCGGAAGAGCTGAAGCGGGATCACGCCATCCATGGGACGACGCTACATCCAAAAGATTGCTTTTGCGGCTATTTATTCCGGATACGGGACAAACACCAGCTCAAACAGACGCCAAAACGCCCCTTTGGGGCGCCCTTCAGTCCGCCCAGTACTTCCCGATCAGAGGCCGCAGAGCCTCCTTCTTCTCCTCGGGGAACAGGTCGGGGCTCGTCATCACCGCGAAGCGGCAGGCGCCGTCCACGAGCGGGTCGAGCTCGGTCGGGACCTTCGGCACCGCCGCCTTGAGGATGTTCTTCGCCAGCGCCACGTTCTTCTTGAGCGTGTCGATGACCTGATCGACGGAGACGTCGTCGTGGTCCGGGTGCCAGCAGTCGTAGTCCGTGGCCAGGGCGACGGTGGCGTAGGCGATCTCCGCCTCGCGGGCGAGCTTCGCCTCGGGGATGTTCGTCATCCCGATGACCCGCGCGCCCCACGACCGGTACAGCTCCGACTCGGCGCGGGTGCTGAACTGCGGCCCCTCCATGCACACGTAGGTGCCGCCGTCGTGGACGGTCGCCCCCGCCTCGCGCGCGGCGTCCAGCAGGACCTCGCGCAGCACCGGCGACACAGGGTCGCCGAACGCCACGTGCCCCACGATGCCGTCCCCGAAGAACGAGCTCTCCCGGATGCCCTTCGTGCGGTCGATGAACTGGTCGACGATGACCACGTGGCCCGGGACGATCTCCATCTGGAGCGAGCCCACCGCGGACACGGAGATGCACCACTGGGCGCCGAGCTTCTTCAGCGCCCAGATGTTCGCGCGGTAGGGCACCTCGCTCGGGGTGAAGCGGTGGCCGCGGCCGTGGCGGGGGATGAAGAGCATCCGCACGTCGCCGAGCCGCCCCGAGATGATGGCGTCGCTCGGGTCCCCGAACGGCGTCTCCACCCGGATCTCCTCCACGTCCTCCAGTCCCTCGAGCTCGTACAGCCCGCTGCCTCCGATGACTCCGACGATGCGCTCGCTCATCACTGCTCCTTGTTCGGGCTCGCGCCCGCGTTTGCTTCTGCTTGACCCTGGGACTGCGTCTTCGCGGCGGCCGCGAGCGCCATCTCCATGCGCTTGCGCTTGCGCGGGTGCTGCTGCTCGTAGCCCCCGAGCTGGCCGCACGCCGCCGCGATGTCCCCTCCCCGGTTGAGCCGGGTCACCGTGTGGATCCCGTACCCCATCAGCACCTCCTGGTACGCGAGGATGTCCTTGTCCCGCGGGCGCTTGTACTGGGTGAAGGGGTTGTCGTTGTAGGGGATGAGGTTGACCTTGCTCTTCACGCCGCGCAGCAGGTTCGCGAGGCGGTGAGCGTCGTCGACGTCGTCGTTGATGCCCCGCAGCAGGATGTACTCGATGGTGATCTGCTTGCGGGTGGGCAGCGGGAACTTCTTGAGCGCCGCCACGAGCTGCTCGATGTCGTACTTGTCGTTGATCGGCATGATCGCCGACCGGTTCTCGTTGGTGGTCCCATGCAGGGACACCGCGAGGTTGATGCGCGAGCGCTTGCCCAGCTCCTCGAGCTGCGGGATGAGCCCGATGGTCGACAGCGTGATCTTCCGGTGCGACAGACCGAGGCCATCTTCGGCCTGCGCCGTCTCCATGGAGTCGATGACGTTGTCCAGGTTGAGCAGCGGCTCGCCCATCCCCATCAGCACGATGTTGCTGATGCGCCGCCCCTCCTCCGCGTAGTCCTGGGCCTGGACGATCTGGCCGAGGATCTCGCTCTTGTCGAGGTTCCGGGTGAACCCGCCCTTCGCGGTCACGCAGAAGTCGCACCCCATGGCGCAGCCCACCTGCGTGCTGATGCACAGCGTCAGGCGCCGCACCTCGGGGATGAGGACGGACTCCACCTTGAGCCCGTCCCGCAGCTCCCACAGGAACTTGATGGTGCCGTCGGCGCTGTGGTGGACCTCGGACGGGTTCAGGCGCCCGATCTTCGCCACCCGCTTCAGCTTCGCCCGCACGACCTTGCTCATGTCGGTCATGACGTCGAAGTCGGTCTCGCGCTTGCCGTAGATCCACTTGAAGAGCTGCTTGCCTCGGAACGGCTTCTCCTCGAGCACGTCGACGGCGAACTGCTTGAGCTCGTCCATGTTCATGCCGAGGAGCTCGATGCGGTCGTCCTGCTCCGTGGCCCGCGCCACCTGGCCGATCTGCACCATCGCGCCCGCGGCGTAGCTGCGCTGGGCGGGGTCGGCGCCCAACTCCTGGGCCTCGTCGAGGGTGGGCTCGGTCATGGGTTCGGCGGGGGGGTGTAGGTGATCGAGACGGGCTCGAGCTCCTGGGTGACGGTCTTCGGGTCGACGCCGTGCAGCACACCGCCGTCCTCCGGCATCACGATGCCCGAGCTCATGATGGCCTTGAAGGCCTCCTCCACCGTCATGTTCAGGACGACGAGATCCTGCTCGGGGACCATGAGGAAGAAGCCGGACGTGGGGTTCGGCGTGGTGGGCACGAACACGGAGATGAGGGTCCGACCGATGGCCGTCTCCACTCCGCTCCACGCGCGCTCGGTGACGAAACCCAGCGAGTAGCAGTCCTTGCGGGGGTACTCCACGAGGACGACGCGTTGGAAGCTCTGGGCGTCGGCGGAGAACACCGAGCGGAGGAGCTGCTGGAACGCGAAGTACAGCGTGCCGAGGAGCGGCACCCGGCGAAGGAGGCCCTCCAGCAGGCCCACGAGGCGCCGGCCCACGAAGCCGCGGAACAGGGTGCCCAGGGCGAGGAGCACCAGCAGGGTGACCACGAAGCCGAGCCCTGGGATGTCCTTGACCCACTGGGGCACCAGGGTGGTGGGCAGCGGACCGAGGACGCCCTCCACCTGCAGGATGATGCGCTCGACGACCCAGTAGACGATGTACAGGGGGATGGCGACGACGACGCCGGAGATGAGGGAGTCGCGCAGGAACCGCTGGAACCGCTGCCGCAGACCGGGGGTCTCGGGGACGGGCTCGCTCACGGGCCGCTCGTCCAGGCCACGGACCAGCGGTCCTCCATGTCCTTGCTGCCGTCGAGGCGCACGCGGGCGCCGAGCTGCTCTTCGAGGGCGGGGATGGCGCCGCGCTCGTGCTCGCCGATCCACGAGATCACCTGGGGAGCGCAACGCACGGTGAGGTCCCCGTGGGAGGTCGCGCCGACCATCGCCTCGATGGAGCGCAGCACGTCGTAGGCGATGACCTCCGGGGCGCGCCGCTTGCCCTCCCCGTTGCAGGAGCTGCACGGGATGTTGAGCTGCCGGCCGAGGTCGTCCCGCACGCGGTGCCGCGTGATCTGGGCGAGGCCGAACTCGGAGATGGGCAGCGCCGAGCAGCGCGCGGGGTCGGACGCGAGGGCGTCGGCGAGCGCCTCGTCCACCCGGGCGCGGTGCTCCAGCGGCGTCATGTCGATGAAGTCGACGACGATGAGCCCGCCGATGCCCCGCAGCCGCAGCTGCTCGGGGACGGCCTTCGCCGCTTCGAGGTTCACCTCGAGGATGGTGTCTTCGAGGGACCGCTTGCCCACGTAGCGCCCGGTGTTCACGTCGATGGCGGTGAGCGCCTCGGTGTGGTCGATGACGAGGTAGGCGCCCGACGGCAGGGAGACGCGGCGTGACAGGGCACGACCGAGCCCCTTGTCGACACCCGTCGCGTGGAAGAGCTCACCCTCGCCCCGCCAGAGCTGCACCCTCCCCGCGAAGCGAGGGAGGAACCGATCGACGAACGCCTGGACGCGAGCGTGGTCATCGAGGTCGCTGACCACGATGTGCTGGATGTCGTCGGCCATCTTGTCGCGGACGGCCCGAAGGTGCAGATCGAGGTCCCGGTGGAGGCAGGCCGGCGCCTTGTCCTCGCGGGCCTTCTCCTCGATGGAGGCGTAGAGCTCTCGAAGGAAGCTGATGTCCTCGGTGAGCTCCTCGGCGCTGCGGCCCTCGCACGCGGTGCGGGCGATGAACCCCTCGCCGGGCTGGCGCACGGACTCCACCACGTCGCGGAGCCGGGCCCGCTCGTCTCCGTCAGCGATGCGCCGGGAGACACCGATGTGGTCCGCGCCGGGCATGTAGACGAGGAAGCGGCCAGGGAGCGTCACCTGGCGGGTGATGCGCGCGCCCTTCGTCCGCATGGCGTCCTTGGTCACCTGGACGAGCAGCTCCTCGCCGGGCTTCACCACGTCCTGGATGCGAATCGAGCGCTGGATGCGGTCGCGGGCGGAGATGGGGCTCGGAGCCTCGACGGTGCTGCCGCCGTGGTCGTCGGTCGGAGCCGGGGCATCGGCGACGGTGTCGGCGTCGTCCGCTTCGTCCTCGGCGCTGGGCTCAGCGAGCAGCCGCGCCCGGTGCTCGGCGGTCACCGCGTCGCCCACGTAGAGGAACGCGGCGCGCTCCAGCCCGATCTCGACGAACGCCGCCTGCATCCCGGGGAGCACCCGCAGGACGCGACCCAGGTAGACGTTGCCCACCACACCCCGCTCCTGCTCCCGCTCCAGCAGGAACGCCTCGAGCACGCCGTCGCGGCGCAAGGCCATGCGGCGCTCGCCGAAGGTGCGGCTCAGGAGGAGGGCGTTGTCCATGTCAGGCGCTGGGCTGGTGCTCGGTGGGGAGGGCGGAGCTCGGTGGCGCCTCGCTCATCTCGGCGCGCACCCGGGCGACGGACCAGCCGGGCTCGAGCACAGCCGGTCCGTCCCCGAAGATGCCACGGAGCACGTCCCGGATGCGGGCGCCGGCCCCCTGGGCCTTCACGGATACAAGGGCGCGGCGGGGCTCCGGGGCGGAGAGATCGAGGACGATGTCGGCCAGATCCACCTGCTTCGTCTTCCCCTTCTTCTCCACGGTGATGACGGTGTCCTCGCCCGCGTTGAAGCCCGCCACCCGGGCGTCGATCGGCGTCGGCGCGATCACCTCGTACAGGTACGACGTCGTGCGCTGCTGGAGCGCCGGCGTGCTCCAGGGGACCTCGCGTGCCTCGAAAATCGGCAACTCGTCGGGCATGGCCATCCGCAGGAGGCGCTCGAACGTGGGGACGTCGAGGGGCCGCTTGAGCTCGATCTCGACGAACTCGGCCGCCGACTCCATCGAGGTGGGCAGCGGCGAGCTGAACATGATGCGGGGCTGCGGGTGGAAGCCACGGGACCAGAGCACCGGCGCCTCGACGCGACGCAGGGCGCGGCGGAACGCGCTCATCACCTCGAGGTGCCCCAGGTGCACGAGCGCGCCGACCTTGCCGTACCGCACGAGCACCTTGATCCGCTGCTCGACGGGGAGCCGCGTGTCGAAGACGCCCTCGTAGTCGTCCAGGTGCTGCGGGCCCTTGTTCGCCGTGGGCACGCGGATGTCGGCGGTCCACGCCTCCGCGTTCATGCGGGCGTAGCGGGCGCCGGCCGAGCCCGGGGCCATCCCCTGGGGCGGGACCGCGTCCACGACGTTGTTGGTCTTCTTCGCCGGCGGCCGCGGCATGGCCACGAACTGCGGGTCCTCCTGCTTGCGGCCGGGCAGATACGGCTTGCGGGTGCGGTGCAGGGCGGGGGCGTCGGGCGCGTCCTTGGCGTAGACCCGGTTGTGGACGACCTGGTGGTCGCAGACGCCGCAGTCGTAGCAAGGCTCGGTGGTGCAGTCGGGGACGAAGCCGGCCTCGAGCGCGTCCATCCAGTCCTCCCACAACCACTCCGGCTTCATGCCGACGTCGATGTGGTGCCAGGGGAAGACCTCGGTCACGTCCCGACGGCGCTGGTTGATGTGGCCCGGGTCGAAGCCGGTCTCCGCGAAGGCCTGGCCCCAGGCGTCCTCGTTCAGGTGCTCGCCCCACCCGTCGAGCCGGCAGCCGAGCTGGTACGCGCGCAGCAGAGCCTCCCCCGAACGCCGGTCGCCGCGCGAGAAGATCCCCTCCATGACCGTCGCCCGGTCGTGGTGGTAGCGGAACCCGAGCTTGCTGCGGCGCAGGCCGTGCTTGAGGAAGTGCTGCTTGTCCTTGATCTGGTCGAGCGTGATCTGCCGCGCCCACTGGAACGGGGTGTGGGACTTCGGCACGAACGAGCTGACGGAGACCGTGATGGACGGGTTGTTGCGGTGCCGCTTCGCGGCGGCCCGGCAGCGCGCGCCCAGGTCGATCATCGCCTGCAGGTCCTCCTCCTGCTCCGTGGGCAAGCCGAGCATGAAGTAGAGCTTCAGGCTGTTGAACCCGCGGGCGTACACCTCGCCGACCATGTCGATGAGGACGTCCTCGTCGATCACCTTGTTGATGACGGCGCGCAGGCGATCGGATGCCGCCTCCGGTGCCACGGTGAAGGACGTCTTCCGCACCCGGGAGACCTGCTTCATGATCCCCGGCGTCAGGGTCTCCAGCCGCATGGACGGCAGGGAGATCGCGGCGCGCTTGTGCTCGTGCTCGTCCATGAGCGAGGTGAGCAGCGGCTCCATGCAGGCGTAGTCACCCGCGGACAGCGACAGGAGGCTGTACTCCTCCTGCCCCGTGTTCTTGAGGCCGCGGCGCACGAGCTCCCGCACCCGCTCGGGGCTGCGCTGGCGCTCGGGGCGGTAGACGTAGCCGGCCTGGCAGAAGCGGCAGCCGCGCATGCAGCCCCGCTGGATCTCCACGCCGACGCGGTCGTGGACCACGTCCATGAACGGCACGGGGGTCTTGTCCACGTAGGGGGCGGCGTCGAGGTCCGTCACGATGGCCTTGCGGACCCGCTCGGGGAGGCCGGGGGCGGGGACCACGGCGGCGACGGTGCCGTCGGAGTTGTAGTACGGCGTGTAGAGGCTGGGGACGTAGACGCCCGGGATCTCGGTGAGCTGCCAGAGCAGGTCCTGGCGGGGGGCGCCGCTGGCCTTCCACTTCTTGTGGGCGGCGACGACGGCGGTGATGGTCTCCTCGCCGTCGCCCAGGCAGACCGCGTCCAGGAACAGCGCCAGGGGCTCGGGGTTGAACGCGCAGGGGCCGCCCGCGATGACGAGGGGATCCTCGCGGCGACGGTCCTCGGACTTGAGCGGGATGCCGCCCAGATCGAGGACCTGGAGCACGTTCGTGTACGACAGCTCGTACTGGAGCGTGAACCCGAGGACGTCGAGGTGCTCGAGCGGGATGCGGTTCTCCAGCGTCTTCAGGCGCGAGCCCTTGCCGCGGATGGCCCGCTCGAAGTCGGGGGCCACGGCGTAGACACGCTCGGCGGCGACGGTGGGGTCCGCGTTGAGGACCGAGTAGAGGATCTTGAGGCCGATGTGGCTCATCCCGATCTCGTAGAGATCCGGGTAGCAGAGGCCCACGAGGGTCTCGACGGTCGACAGGTCCTTCTTGACCTGGCCCACCTCGCCACCGAGGTAGCGGGACGGCTTCTTGACCTGGGAGAGGATGGACGCCTCGAGGAGGTCGTCCTCACCGAAGGCGCGGCTGGACGGCACGAAGCCGGACGGGGTGCTGGCCACGGCGGCCCCCTTTCGTTCGTTTCGATTCGGCCGACCGCCGCGCCAATCGCACAGGAGCCGTCGCGGTGGCGGCGACGGATCCGACGGTCCGGCCACTCGGCGCTCCCGGAGGGGCACCGAGGGTGCTCTGGCTACTCGCGCACGCGTGAGCAGTCCAAGGCGGCGCGCAAGGTACGGACGAGGGAGGGGGCCGTCAAGGAGAGGGACCGGGAGGCCGCTACCCCACCCCGAGCTCTCTCAGCACCCTCCGGCCGATCGCCACGAAGCGTTCGTCCCCATCACGTGCGCCATGGGCGGCGAACACCACCCCGAAGAAGAGCGCCCAGCCGCGGGCTCGCGCGGCGGTCGCCTCGTCGACGGGGCCGTACGCGGCACCGAACGCCTTCCGCCCCTCGGCATCCAGCAGCAGCCAGGCCGCCCCGAGGTCCGGAGACGGCTCGCCCACGTGGACGTCCGCCCAGTCGATCACCCCCGCGAGCACGCCGTCCCGGACGATGAGGTTCAGAGGGTGCATGTCTCCGTGACACCAGACCGGGTCCCCCGCCCACTCCGGGGTCGCGCACACGACCGCCCACAGTCGCTCGACGGCGTCCATCCGCAGCATGGCGCCGAGCTCCCGCGCGTGCCCCAGCACCGTCTCGGTCCGCGATGCGATGGGCACGCCCCGGAACGCGCTGCCCGGTGGATCGGTCGGCACCGGCGCACGGTGCAGGGCCCGCTGGAACGCTCCGAGGGCCGCGCCGGCCTCCGTCATGGAGCGCACGGAGCCGGCGAACGCGTCCGTCCCGGGGATCCACGGCACCACCGACCACCGGAAGGGGTACCCGGCCCCGGGCTCGCCGACCGTCACCGCCGCCGGCACCGTCAGGGGGAGGGAGTCGGCCAGCGTCGGAAGCCATCGCACCTCGACGCTCAGCATCTCCTCGGCCACCGGTCGCCGAGGAAAGCGAGCCGCGAGCGCGCCGGGCGCGTCGTCCCCCACCCGCCACACCACGCAGTCCCAGCCGGCCCCCACCCGCGCAAGCTCCTGCACCTCGCCGAACACCGAACTCAGCAGGGTCCGAGCGAGCGACTCGGGGACGTCGATGAGGTCGGGCGGGGCCATGTGCGAGGCTACCTCCGCGGCGCCCGCCCCACCGGGCTCACGGCAGACGGGCTCGCCGCGGCCCGTCTCCCCGCCCGCCGGTCAGGTAGCCTCGGACGCGGGAGACACTCGAATGAACGCCTCGAACCGCCTGACCTGGCTCATCACTCTTCTGACCCTCGCGCTCGTCCTCGCGGGCTGCGCCACACGCACCTCCGGACGAGGCAACGACACCGGCCAGGGAGGCGACGACGACGACGACTCGGCGGCGGCCAACGACGACGACGTCGTGGACGACGACGACGCGGTGGACGATGACGACGCGGCGGACGACGACGACGACGATGATGACGACGATGACGACGACGACGACGACGACGACGACGACGACGACGACGACGACGACGACGACGACGATGATGACGACGACGACGACGACGACGACGACGACGACGACGACGCCGGGGACGATGACGACGCGGCGGACGACGACGACGACGACGATGACGACGATGACGACGACGACGACGACGACGACGACGACGACGATGACGACGATGACGACGATGACGATGATGATGACGACGACGACGACGACGACGACGACGACGACGACGACGACGACGACGACGACGATGACGACGATGACGACGACGGGGCTCCCGGCCCGTGCAACGGCCCGAGCGCCTTCGACACGGAGACCGAGGCCAACAACGACCCCAGCAACATCGTGGACATCATGGCCACCGCCAACGGCGACTTCATCGTGTTCGGTGAGTCCAGCACCTGCGCCAACGACGGGACGAACTGGACGGGCGACGTGGACTGGTTCCAGCTCACGTACGGCTGCACCGACCCGGCGACCGTCACCCTGAGCTGGACCGAGATCGACACGGACATGGATCTCGTGGTCGGCGACCCCACCACGGGCAACGTCCTCGCGTCGGCCTACACCGTCGGATTCACCTCCCCGGAACAGGTCTCGGTCACCATCGCCGGGTCCATCGACGTCGGGGTTCTGTGCTGGGAAGGCGCGTCGAACAACGCCTGGGTCCTGGACGTCACGTTCTGAGTCCCGAGTCCCCCGACCGCACCCCGCTCGCGTCCTCGGGCGCACGACGCCCTGCGGGTCTGGGCGCACTCCTCCTGGCCCTGACCCTCGGCGTCGGCTGCCCGTCCCCGTCCGACGACCCCGTCCCCCCCGAACGGCCCACCGGACCCACCGTCCTCATGGACCCCGACGGCGCCTTCTGGGACTCCCCCTTCCCCAGCGCCCATCGCGTCGCTGACGACGGCACCATCCCCCTGGACGGCTTCCCGGTCCTCGAGCCCACGACCCCCTTCGTGTCCAAGCTCCTCGATCTGGTCGACGGCACCCTGACCGGCTTCGGCACCACCAGCGGGGTCTTCTTCCGCCTCGAGTCCAGCCCCACCGCGCTGCCTGCCTTCGCCGACACCGTCGCCGACTCCCCGATCTTCCTCATCGGCCTCGATGGGCCCGACGCCGGCGTGCGCGTCCCGGTCACGGTCGACTTCCAGCTCGACGGCGGGCCCTACGGAGCGATCCGCCACCTCTGCCTGCTCCCGCTCCAGGGACGCCCGCTCTACCCCCGGTCGACCTACGCCGCCGTCGTCCTGCGTGACCTCCCCACCGAAGAGCCCCTCGGCGTCAGCCCGACCCTGTGGGCTCTGATCCACGACGAGCCCACGACGCTCTCCGCCGACGCGACCGCCCTGTACCGAGATGCCATCGCCACTCTCGAAGCGGACCACGGGGTCGCCGCCACCTCATTGGCCGGCCTCGCCGTCTTCTCTACCCAGGACCCCACAGCGGAGCTGCGGACCGCCGCGACGTTCTTGCGGGACACGGCGGTCCCCTCCCCCGCCGACCCGTGGGAGTTGATCGACATCTACGACGACTACTGCGTCTTCCGCAGTCGGCTCTCGATGCCGGTCCTCCAGAGCGGCGCGCCCCCCTTCCAGGGCGAGGGAGGCGCCTGGGACTGGACTGCCACCGGGACACCAGCCGTCGTCGCTACCGAAGAGGCACGAGTCCACGTCACGGTGCCCCGCCGCCAGGCGCCGGCCGGTGGCTTCCCCACCACGGTCTGGATCCGGACCGGGGGCGGAGCCGATCGGGCCGCCATCGACCGCGGCGTCCGAGACGAGGACGGGGCCGCCGAGCCCGGCACCGGCTACGCGCAGGATCTGGCCGCGGTCGGCTGGGCGACCGTCGAGGTCGACGGACCCCACGGGGGCCTGCGCAACGTGACCGCCAGCGACGAGCAGTTCCTCATGTTCAACATGACGAACCCGGTGGCCATGCGGGACAACGTCCGCCAGTCCGCGGTCGAGCTCGCGCTCCTCCCGCCGCTCCTCTCGGAGCTCAGCATCGACACTTCCGCCTGCCCCCTCGGACCGGCCACCACGACCTTCAGCGACACCCTCGCCCTCGCCGGTCACAGCATGGGCGCCACCATCGCGCCCCTGGTCCTCGCGGTCGCGCCCGAGTTCGACGCGGTCCTCCTCAGCGGCGCCGGAGGCTCCTGGATCGCCAACGTCGTCCACAAGGAGAGCCCGCTGGCCGTACGCCCCCTCGCCGACTCCATCGTGGGGTACACCACACTCGGGCGCACCCTGCACGAGCACGACCCCCTGCTCACCCTGCTCCAGTGGGGCGGAGAGAGCGCGGACCCGCCGGTGTACGGCCGCGCCGCGGGGGCGCTCGCGGACGCGCCGGTCCACGCGCTGATGGTTCAGGGCATCGTCGACACCTACATCCTCCCCCCCATGGCGAACGCCACCTCCCTGGCGTTCGGGTGGGAGCTCGGGGGCGACGCGCTCGACGCCACGGACCCCCGGCTGGAGGACCACGCCTCATGGGCCGAGCTCGCGCCCCTGGCCGAGTCCGAGCCAGGCCCCCTCGGTCTGCCCGCGAGCGGCAACCTCCCTTCGGGGCACACGGGCGTCGTGGTGCAGTACCTCGAGGACCCCATCGAGGACGGACACGAGGTGTTCTTCCAGCTCGACGCGCCGAAGCAGCAGGTCAGGCGCTTCCTCGATGACCTCGCGGCCGGTCTGACACCCACGGTCCCGCCCGCGCCCTGAGCCGGCGCGTACGTACCTCGCCGAGGCCACCAGCCAGACACCGATCCGTCGGCTAGCGTCGCCGCATGCATCCCGAGCACACGACCTTCGTCAGTCGCCTCCACCAGTTCCTGAGCGCGGACCCCACAGCGCGCGTCTACCTCGGCCTGTTGGACGACCTGGGCTCCCTGCCAGACCCGTCGCTCGCCGCCGGCGAGGCCAGGGCCGCCGAGGCTCGGGGGCTCCTCGCCGAGCTCGCCGAGCTCCCCGCTGCCTCCTCCTTCGACGAACAGCTGGACCGCGACCTCGCTCGGCTCACCCTCGATCGCGTCGTGCTCCAGGAGACGCACCGCTGGAACGGACGCCTCCACCGGCAGCAGTGTCCTCGCGCGGCGGATGCCATCGGTGACCCCATCTTCTTGATGTTCCTCAACGATCCACGCTCCCCGGCCGAGCGCCTCGCCGACATGACCTCCCGCCTCGAGGGCGTCCCCGCCTACCTCGACGCCCTGCTGAGCGCCCTCGATCACCCCCTCGCCCGCTGGGTCGCCATGGACCGCCAGAAGGTGGCCGGCCTCGGCGAGCTGTTCACGACGCTCCGGGACTGGGCCGCGGGGGAAGGCTGGGACGGGCTCGCCCGCATGGACGCCGCCATCACCACCGCCAACGAGGCCCTGGCCGCCTACTCCACCGCGCTGGAGACCCTGCCGGCGGAGACGAACCTGCACGTGGGCCCCGAGCTCGCTGAGCGCTTCGTGGACACGGCGGGCATCGCGCTGACCCTGGACGAGCTCCACGGCATCGCCCGGGACTTCCTCGCCGAGACGACCGAGACCCTGGAGCAGCTCCGGGAGCGCCTCGCCCTGAAGTACGGCCTCCCCCTCGACATCCCCCTGCCCGACCTGCACGAGCGCCTCGACGAGCGCTTCGCCGTCGCCGCCGAGGGGATGGACGACGTCCTCGCCCGCTACGAGGAGGAGCGCGCCCGGATCCGCGCCTGGAACGCCAACCGGGAGCTGTTCCCGATCCCCGACGGTGAGGACATGCGCATCCTCCAGACGCCGGGGTTCATGGAGCCGAGCATCCCCGCCGGGGCCATGATGCCGCCGCCTCCGTTCCGGGACGGCGTGGCCACGTCCATCGTCTACCTGACGCTCAAGGCCGACCAGATGGCCGAGCACACCGAGCTCGGCATCCCGATGATGATGGTCCACGAGGGCATCCCCGGGCACCACCTCCAGCTGGCCTGGGCGGCGCGTCACCCGTCCGTTGTGCGGCGCCACTACGACGGCGCCCACCACGCCGAGGGGTGGACCACCATGCTCGAGGACTACATGCTCGACCAGGGCTATGCCGGCGAGCTCGAGGACGAGGTGCGGTTCGGGACGAAGCGGGACATCGCCCGCATCGGGGCACGGGTGGCCATCGATCTGTACTTCATGACCGGCGACCGCGACTACCTGGAGGTGGGCGTGGACTTCGACCGGGACGCCGAGGCGCCGTTCGGCCTCGCGGGCTCGCTCCTCCAGGCGGTGACCGGCTTCACCCCCGGGCGCGTCGAAGCCGAGCTCAACTGGTACAGCCAGGAGCGGGCGTACCCCCTGAGCTACCTCGCGGGGAACCGCATGGTCTGGGCGCTCAAGCGCGATCTGGAGGCGGCGCAGGCCGGCCTGCGCAGCCAGGACGAGATCGACCGCCTGTTCCACACCACGTACCTGCAGGAGGGGAACATGCCGGTGGCGTTCCTGCGGCGGGTGTTCGAGGAGCGCGGCCTGCTCGCCTGATCAGCTGCGGGGCGCCATGAGCCTCAGTGCTTGAGATCCTCGGCGAGCTTGTCGAGGTTGCCCCGATGCCCGGCGACGATGAGCAGCGAGTGGGGCTCGATGGCCACGCCCGGGTCCGGCAGGAAGTTCTGGGGGCCGTCCGGGCGCTTCACCGCGAGGACGATGACCTTGTAGTTCGCCTGCCAGGCGGCGTCACGCAGGGACTTGCCGGCGAGCTTGCTCCCCTCCCCCATCTCGAGCTGCTCGATGAAGATGTCGGGGAAGGCGCCGAGCGACGCCACGTCCATGAAGTCCACGACCGCGGGCCGGATGAGCAGCGCCGCCATGCGCAGGCCCCCCACGTGGTACGGGGAGACGGCCTCGGAGGCGCCCGCCTTCTTCATGCGCTTTGCGGCGATCTCGTCGGAGGCGCGCGCGAGGATGTGGATGTCGGGGCGCACGTCGCGGGCGGCGAGGACGATGTAGGTGTTCAGGGCGTCCGTAGGGGTGGCGATGGCCAGGGACCGGGCGCGCCCGATGCCCGCCTCCTCCAGGATCTCCTCGTTCGACGCGTCGCCCTGGACGAAGAGGTGGCCCTCGTCCTCGGCGTCGCGCAGCGCGACGGGATCGTTGTCGACGACGACGATCTCCCGGCCGGCGAGGCGCAGCTCGTTGCAGATCTCCCGCCCCAGGCGGCCGTAGCCCGCGACGATGGTGTGGTCCTGCAAGCGGGGGAGTCTGGATTTCACGCGTCGCCTCACCACGGCGCGCTGGATGGAGCCCTCCACCACGCCTTCGAAGAAGTTGCGGGTCACGGTCAGGAGCACGTAGGAGCCCACGCCGACGCCGCCGAAGATGACCAGGATCGCAAACGAGCGCCCCGCGGGCGTCATGGGGTGGACCTCGCCGTACCCCACCGTCGTCACGGAGATCGCGACCATGTAGAGCGAGTCGAACCAGCTCCAGCCCTCGATGTACCGGAAGCCCACCGTCGCCAGCACGAGGAAGACGAGCAGGCTGACGACCGCCAGCTCCACCTGCCGGAGCGGGACTTTGCCTCCTCGATGGTCGTCCGCGAGGGCCACGAAGCCTCAGCCCCGCCCGAGGCGGCGGAGGAACTCGGCCTCGTCGATCACCTCGACGCCGAGCTCCTGGGCCTTCGCCAGCTTGCTGCCCGCCCCCGGGCCCGCGACGAGCAGGTCCGTCTTCTTGGACACGGAGCCCGGGGACTTGCCGCCCGCGGCGAGGATCGCCTCCTTCGCCTCCTTGCGGGACAGCTGGACGAGCGTGCCGGTGACGACGACGAGCTTGCCCACGAACGGGGCGTCGTCGGCGATGACGGGGGGCGGCTCCTCGGCGGGGAAGCGCAGGCCCACGTCCGGGTCCTTGAGTCGGGCCACGAGGTCCTTGTGGGCGTCGTCGGCGAACCAGTCGACGACCGCCTGGGCGACGATCGGCCCCACGTCCTCCACCGCCACGAGCTGCTCGACGGTGGCGGTCTCGATCGCCTCCCAGGTCAGCAGCGCGCTCGCGATGCGCTTGGCGACGGACTCCCCCACGTGGCGGATGCCGAGCCCGAACAGCACCCGGTGCAGCCGGGCGTCGCGGCTCGCCTCGATCCCATCGAGCAGGTTGTCGACCGACTTCTCGCCCATGCGCTCCAGCTGCACGAGCAAGTGTCCCTTCCGCACGAGGGGGTAGAGATCAGCGACGTCCTGGACGAGGCGCTCCCGCAGGAGCTGCGCGATGAGCTTCGTCCCCAGGCCCTCGATGTCCAGCGCCCCGCGGGAGGCCCAGTGCTCGAGCTTGCCGCGCTGCCACGCGGGACACGCCGCCTCGTTGAGGCAACGCCAGTCCACCTCCCCCTCGGCGCGCACGAGCTCCGTGCCGCACTCGGGGCAGTGGGTGGGAAAGACGAAGGCGGGAGCGCCATCGTCGCGGTGCTCGGTCACGGACTCCACCACCTGCGGGATGACGTCCCCGGCGCGCTGGATCACGACCGTGTCGCCGACCCGGATGTCCTTGCGGGCGATCTCGTCCGCGTTGTGCAGGGTGGCGTTGGTCACCGTGACGCCGCCGACGAAGATCGGATCGAGGCGAGCCACGGGGGTGATCTTGCCGGTGCGCCCCACCTGTACGTCGATGGCGAGGAGCGTGGTGGTGGCTTGCTCCGCGGGGTACTTGAACGCCATCGCCCAGCGCGGGCTGCGGGAGACGAAGCCGAGCTCCTCCTGGAGCGTCACCTCGTCGATCTTCACGACGGCGCCGTCGATGTCGTAGTTGAAGGTGGGGCGGTGTCCGCCGATGGCCTCGATGGCCGCGACCACCGCGTCCATGCCGGTGCACACCTCGATGCCCTCGGCGAGCTGGAAGCCCATCGTGCCGAGGGACTCGAGGAAGCCGCTGTGGGAGACGACGTCGAGGCCGTCGTGGACGCCCGCGCTGTGGGCGAGGAAGCGCAGGGGAGCCTTCGCCGCGTGGGCGGGATCCAGGTTGCGCATGGTGCCGGCGGTGGCGTTCCGGGCGTTCACGTAGGCGGCGAGCCCCTCGGCGACGCGCCGGTGGTTCATGGCCTGGAAGCCGTCGCGGGTCATGACGACCTCGCCGCGGACCGCGAGCATGCCCGGCACGTGCTGGCGCAGCCGCAGGGGCACGTTGCGGATGGTGCGCACGTTCTCGGTGACGTCCTCACCCACCTCGCCGTTGCCCCGGGTCGCGCCGACGGTGAGGACGCCGTCTTCGTAGATGAGCTCCATGGCGATGCCGTCGAGCTTGGGCTCGACGACGTAGCGCAGATCCTTGTCCTCGGCCTCGCCGAGCATGCGCTTCACCCGCTGGTCGAACTCCCGGATCTCCACCTCGTCGTAGGAGTTCTGGAGGCTGAGCATCGGGGTCGGGTGCGTGAACTTGTCGAGCGACTCGAGCGGCGTGCCACCGACGCGCTGGGTCGGCGAGTCGGGCGACCGCAGGTCGGGGGAGGCCTCCTCCAGATCCTGGAGCTCGCGAAACAGCCGGTCGTACTCGCGATCGCTGATCGTCGGAGTGTCGAGGACGTAGTAGTTGTGGTTGTGCTCCTCGATCGTCTGAACGAGGGCGCGATGGCGTTCCGCGGGGGTCGGGACGGTCATGCGGCGCATCGTACGGGCGCGTCTGCGAAGCGACCACCGTGGGGCGTCGTGATCGGCGAGGGGCTCCAGGAGCCTAGGGGCCGAGGATCTGGGAGGTCTTCGGGATCCCCACCGCGGCGAGAGCCGCCTGCTTCGCCTCGAACGCGCGGATGCGGAGGTTGCTCTCGAGCTGGCCCTGGGCCTCCACGTAGTTGGGGCCGCCCTCGGTGAGGCTCACCTCCACCGCGGCGTCGTTCGAGGCGCGGTACGGGACGACGCAGCGGGCCTGCCCGTCCACGACGATCGCCACGGCTCCGATGACGCTGCCCATCGTGAACGGTCCGCCGTCGATGGGCGCGCGGGGCTCGGTGCGGCTCAGGACAGCATCCACGGCGAAGCCCTTCGCGGTCGAGAGCGCGTCCCAGGAGGTCCGGTTGTCGAAGACATCGCCCGCGGTGGCCGGCAGCGACGCGTACGCCGCGAGGCGCTCGGGGGTCACCTCGACGAACGGGCCTCCGCCGAGGGATCCACAGTCGCCGCCGGTCGCCGAGCCCACTGCGGCGTTCGCGGCGGCGGCGTTGGCCGCCCCCTTGCGGGCCCGGTCCATCATTCCCGCGGGGTAGAGGAACCGACTCGACGGCATCACCGTCAGCCCGACCCAGCCGTCGTAGGTCTTTAGCGTGCCCCCGAAGTCGTTCCCCGCGCGAACGCTGACCATCCGGTCCCCGCCCACGAAGTGACGGGTCTCGCTCTGGGCCTCGGTCGTGGTGATCCTGGCGGTGTCGTCCGGCGTCGCGGGGCGCAGCGGCGGGCCCAGCTGAGCGAAGGCGGCCTCGTAGTCGTCGGCCTTGACGTACATCACGGTCTCCTCGCCCGCCTTCCAGCAGCGGACGGCGTCCTCGGGGGCCTCCCAGCCAGGGACGAAGTCGCTGAGGGGCTTCGGCTCGGAGTCCACGTAGCACTCGGGGCCGCCGCAGCCGGACGCGGCGGCGAGGCTGACGAGCAGGCAGGCGACGAGCGAAGCGGAGTGGGTGCGCATCGCGTGACCCTATACGGGGCGGCGCTGGGTGAGGACGTGACCCGGCGGCGGCGTGACCCCACCGCACGGACCGGGCACCGATCGGCGCGCCCTTGACAACGCTCCGACCGCGACGCAAGTATCGGGCATCCGGTCCGGACTCCCTGTCTTGACCGAGCGCTCTCCCGGCCTCGCCGGGATCCCATCAACACAACGAGCCACCCTCCGCCTCCGTCCTGGAGTGCATCCCGACGGACCCCTCCGTCGCGGCCGAACCCGTCAAGGGAACCCCAACCATGTCTGACGACGAGAAGAAGACCGAGTCCTCCGAGCCCAAGAGCGAGGACACCTCCAGCAACAACGAAGAGAAGCCGCGCAAGCGCTCGCGCCGCAAGGAGTCCGCGGGCAGCGACGACGGCGGAGACGGCGGCGGCAAGAGCCGCTCGAAGAGCGAGTCGAAGGACGACTCCGGCGACCAGAGCGAAGGGCGCCGCAACCAGGACGACGGAGGCGGGGACGACGACGACGACAACGCCGGCAACCGCCGCCGCCGCCGCCGCCGCGATCGAAAGCGGAAGGGCCGTGGCAACGCCGCGCCCAAGCCCGTCTGGGAGGGGGAGATCCCGCCGGACATCGATCTGACCGAGGTGCGGGTCTGGACTTCGGAGCAGCTCGCCGAGCTCGCCGCGAGCCTCGACATCGAGCAGGTCGGCGGCGTCTCCCGCCAGGAGCTGATCTTCAACATCCTCGGCGTGCAGACCGAGCGGAACGGCAAGGTCTCCGGGAGCGGCGTCGTAGAGCGCCTCCCCGACGGGTACGGCTTCCTCCGCAGCCCGGTCTACAACTACCTGCCGGGCCCGGACGACATCTACATCTCCCCGTCGATGATCCGCCGCTACTCGCTGCGCACCGGCGACACGGTCGACGGCCAGATCCGCGCGCCGAAGGAGGGTGAGCGCTACTTCGCCCTGCTCTCGGTGGACCGGATCAACTTCGACCCGCCCGAGGTGGCCCGGCGCAAGACGCTGTTCGACAACCTCACGCCGCTGTACCCGATGGAGCGCCTCCAGCTCGAGTACGACAGCAAGAACACGTCGACTCGCGTCATGGACCTGATGACGCCCATCGGCAAGGGCCAGCGCGGCCTCATCGTGGCGTCGCCCCGCACCGGCAAGACGGTGATGCTCCAGGCGCTGGCCAACGCCATCGCCACGAACCACCCGGAGGTCTACCTCATGGTGCTGCTCATCGACGAGCGCCCGGAGGAGGTGACCGACATGCAGCGGACGGTGAAGGGCGAGGTCGTGTCGTCGACCTTCGACGAGCCGGCGACGCGGCACGTCCAGGTGGCCGAGATGGTCATCGAGAAGGCCAAGCGTCTCGTCGAGCACAAGAAGGACGTGGTGATCCTCCTCGACTCGATCACCCGTTTGGCGCGCGCCTACAACACCGTGGTCCCGCCCAGCGGGAAGATCCTCTCCGGTGGTGTCGACAGCAACGCCCTGCACCGCCCGAAGCGCTTCTTCGGCGCAGCCCGGAACATCGAGGAGGGCGGCAGCCTCACCATCATGGGCACGGCGCTCATCGACACCGGGTCCCGCATGGACGAGGTGATCTTCGAAGAGTTCAAGGGCACGGGCAACATGGAGATCCACCTGGATCGCCGCCTCGTCGAGCGCCGGATCTACCCGGCCATCGACATCAACAAGTCCGGCACCCGCCGCGAGGACCTGCTCCTCCCGCACGACGTGCTCCAGAAGCTCTGGCTCCTCCGCAAGGTCCTCGCGCCGCTCAACGTCATCGACTCGATGGAGTTCCTCCGGGACAAGTTCGAGAAGACCGAGACGAACGACGAGTTCCTGATGGCGATGAACACGTAGGAACCTCGTGGCCAGCTCGCCCTCGCGCGTCGAGGGCGAGCGCCGCGGCCCCCTACGCCGCGATCTGCAGCAGCAACACCCGGTACTCCACCCCCGACCGGCCGAGGACCGCGCGGAAGTCCCGCGCATCGAGGGTCCCCGTGTCGGCCTGGAAGATGACCGTGTGGTCCTTGCGCCGCCAGGTCCCCGGGACCAGCTCGGCCTTCGGCGTCTGCTGGAGCGCCGCGGTCAGGTCTCCGTGGGAGACCCCCTCCCGCACCGACGCCGACAGCAGGAGCATCGGCTCCCGCACTCCGCTCCGGTCCCGCACCAGCACGAAGCGCCCCTCGGGGCCGCCGCTCCGGAAGCTGCTCATGGGCGCGCCGCGCAGGCGGGCTCGCAGGAGCCTCCCGAGCCGGGCGCGGATCCCCGCAGGACGGTTGGCGGATGGACGGGCGAGGAACGGCGGGATCGGCATCGGGAGACTCCAAGCAAGCAAGACCAGGGCGGCTCCGGCCCCCATGCGAGCCCGGCTCCACGTCCTCCAATCTAGGCACGGGGTCCGCGAGACCCTATGACGGCCGGATGACACCGCGTACCGTGGTCCCGTGCAGCGTTCGCGCCTCGTCGTACCCCGCCTCCTTCCCCTGGCCGTACTCACGGCGCTGACCTTCCTGCAGATCTCCTGCGGCAACGACGTCACCGTCCGCGGTGCTGCCCGATGCGATGGCCTGAAGCAGTCCGAAGAAGCTGCGGTCGACATCGACTTCGACGTCGACGAGGACGGCTACTTCGACGGCAACAACCCCGGCTGCGCCGAGACCTACGACGTCCTCGACTGCGACGACCGGGACCCCGCCGTCCACCCGGGCGCCGACGAGGTCGCCTGCAACGACGTCGACGACGACTGCGACCCCGCCACGCCGGACTCACTCGACGAGGACGCCGACGGCAGTGACTCCTGCGTCGACTGCGACGACGAGGACCCGGACAACTTCCCGGGAAACCCCGAGCTCTGCGACGGCCTCGACAACGACTGCGACGGCGTCCCCGAGGCCGGGGAGGCCGACGACGACGGCGACGGCTGGGCGATCTGCGACGGGGACTGCGACGACCAGGACCCGGACCGCAGCCCCGACGCCATGGAGGTGTGCAACGGCGTCGACGACGACTGCGACGGAGACCTGCCCGACGACGAGCTCGACGACGACGGGGACGGCGTCATCGCCTGCCAGGACTGCGACGACGAGGACGAGGACAACTTCCCGGGCAACGCCGAGGTCTGCGATGGCGTCGACAACGACTGTGACGCCACGACCGACGCCCCAGGCGGGGAAGGCGACACTGACGGGGACGGCTCGATCGCCTGTGATGACTGCAACGACGCCGACCCGGACAACTACCCTGGGAACTCCGAGGTCTGCGACGGCGACGACAACGACTGCGACGCCACCACCTTCGCCCCCGGAGGCGAAGCCGACGCCGACTCCGACGGGTCCATCGCGTGTACCGACTGCGACGACGCCGACCCGGACAACTACCCCGGCAACTCGGAGGCCTGCGACGGCGCCGACAACGACTGCGACGCGACGACCTCTGCGGCCGGTGGCGAAGGCGACGCCGACTCCGACGGGTCCATCGCGTGTACCGACTGCGACGACGCCGACCCGGACAACTACCCCGGCAACTCGGAGGCCTGCGACGGCGCCGACAACGACTGCGACGCCACCACCTTCGCCCCCGGAGGCGAGCTCGACGGCGACTCCGACGGCGCCCTCGCCTGCGCCGACTGCGACGACGCCGCCCCCACCAACTTCCCCGGCAACCCCGAAGTCTGCGACGGCGCCGACAACGACTGCGACGCCACCACCGCAGCCGCCGGCGGCGAGACCGACGGCGACCTCGACGGCGTCATCGGCTGCCTCGACTGCGACGACACGAGCCCCGCCACCTTCCCCGGCAACGCCGAGATCTGCGACGGCCTCGACAACGACTGCAACGCCGCCACCTTCGCCCCCGGCGGCGAAGCGGACGCCGACAGCGACGGCTTCCTCGCCTGCGCCGACTGCGACGACAACGACGGCGCCAACCACCCCGGCAACGTCGAGGCCTGCGACGGCGCCGACAACGACTGCGACGCC
>Ga0213839_1000280_pt1 | contig 86205 bp, 80 predicted proteins | sample SWPATP21_FD_160075 | JGI IMG/M metagenome (GOLD analysis project Ga0213839, IMG submission 160075) | Coastal seawater microbial communities from Marineland, Florida, United States - SWPA TP2 #1 | ecosystem: Environmental > Aquatic > Marine > Coastal | place: USA: Florida | collected 2016-08-14
CCGACGCACCGCCGGCGAGGCCCGACAGGGCGGCGAAGCCCGGGTCGAAGAGGACGAAGAAGGGGGCGAGGGCACCGACCGTCACGCCGACGAGGGCGAAGTCGCGGGCCCAGCGGGCTTCGGAGAGGAGCGATGGGTGTTGCATGGAGACAACATCGCCCGCGGGTGTGCAGGATTCGTGCAGAGGCGGCGTCGATCCAGGGGCTCCGGCGTCTCCGCGGTCACCTACCCGTCGGCGGTGGCCTGCTCCACCTGGCCGAGGGAGCCGGCGAAGGCGCGCATCGCGAGCTCCGTGGCCTCGTCGGCCGGGAAGTAGTGCTCGATGCGGAGCTCACTGGCGGTCACGTCGGTGGGGGTCCCCAGGGTGGTCAGGGTGGTGAACAGCGACAGGCGCTGCTCTCCGAGACGCAGATCGACGGTCATCGCGACGGGGTGCTCGGCGATCAAGGCGTCTCGTCGCCAGTCTGCAGGTACGCCCTCGATGGCCTCGAGGCGCTCGACCAGCGCGAACAGCTCCTCGTCGCCGCTGGTGACGGCCTCCCGGTGGAGGCGCAGGAGCATGCCCCGGGCGACCTCCTCGAAGTGGGGGATGGCATGGCCGAAGGCGTCGCGGCGCAGGGTGAGCTCGAACATGTTCTCGCCGGTGCGCAGGGGACGGCCGAGGACCAGGCCAGCCATCGCAGCGAAGGGGCGGTTGGCCTGGACGAGGTCCCAGCGGCGGTCCATGACCACGGCCCCGTAGGGCTCGGCGCCACGGAGGAGGTGCTCGATGGCCGTCCGGACGGGACGCAGGGCCGGGCTCGACAGGTCCGTCTCCCGGTACGCGGGGGCGAAGCCGGCCGCGAGGAGCAGCGTGTTGCGGTCGCGGAGGGGGACGTCCAGCGCGCTGGCCAGGACCAGCACCATCTCCTGGCTCGGCCGGGCTCGGCCCGTCTCCAGGCAGGAGAGGTGTCGGGTGCTGATCTCGGCGTCCTCGGCGAGGGCCTGCTGGCTCATGCGCCGGTGCTTTCGCCAGTGTCGGAGCAGGGTACCGACGGTGTCCACGGGACCTCCTGGTCGTGGGACCAGCCTACGTGGAGCGGGTCAGGGATTCCATGACCTGTGGGGTCATGGTCTCGCGGGAGCTGGCGGGCGACCTTGTCTTCACAGGAGGTGAGCATGTCCCGCACCACGAAGCGCGCGTTCTACACGGTGGTCTACCTGGCGTTCATGGCGGTGAGCGCCTGGGCGACCTTCGAGGTCGGCTACTTCGGCATCTTCGCTACGGCCGCCGAGGGGCCTGGAAGCATCCAGGTGTTCTTCGACCTCGTCGTGGCCTGCATCCTCGGCTCGGCCTGGCTTCACCGTCACGCGACGGAGAGGGGTCGGAACCCGTGGCCCTGGCTGCTGGCGGTGCCGGCGCTCGGATCGATTCCGCTGATGACCTACGCGGTGGGGTCGCTGTGGCTCCCGTCGGCTCAGCCGGAGCCGGGCGTCGCGACGGCCTGAGGCTCTGGGATGTCGAGGGGGTCGGCCCACAGCTCAGCGATGCCCCAGGGCGTGTCGAGCTCGAGCCAGCCTCCGCCGGCGTCGAAGCCAGGCACCACGAGGCTTCGCGTGGTTCGCGCGACGACCGGTCCGTCGTGGCCGGAGCGGAGGGGGGTGTTGGCCGGCACCCGGTCCTGGGGGCTGCTCCAGAAGCCGACGCCTCCGCAGCGGGTGCCGCAGCCGACGCTGAAGCCCCCGGACCGGCCGTCGATGGGGGTGAGGTCGTCCTCGTAGGCCCAGCCGCTCACGGTGGTCGCGCCGTTGGACCAGCGCACGGGGTGCCAGCCGTCCTCGGGCTCGCCGGCCCACTCGATGACCAGCGCGTCCTCCTCGGCGGACACCGCGAGCACGTCGCCGTGGGGTCGGTCGAGGATGGCCCCGTCGAGCCACGCGTCGTAGCCGGAGTTGTCGGCGACCTCGGTGCTGGGGAACCAGGCCTGGTCGATGTCGCCGACGTGGACCCAGGTGCTGACGAGGGCGGTGGAGCTCGGCGACCATGCTGTCCACTCGACGTAGACGTGGTCATCGACGGTGTCGTCCAGATCGACCTCTGTGCCTGCAGGCACCGCCACCTGACCGACCCCTGTGACGTCGGCCTTCGCGCCGGGTCGACCGACGCCGACCGTGTCGAAGGCGACGGCGTCGACCAGACCCGTGCGGGGAAGCCACAGGAGCAGCTGGACCCCGCCGCCGGTCCAGGCCACCCGCAGGTCGTCGGACGCCTCGACCACGGTGAGCTCGTTGGGCCATGCCCAGACCCCCTCACGGGGGCGAAGGGCAGGGCCGTCGTGGAGGAGTCGGGCGTCTCCGGGGTCGCCGTAGGTGCGGGTGACCCGCTCGAAGCGGGTGGCGAGGTCGTCGCCGAGGAACGGGGTGCCGTCGTCGTGGCCGTGCCAGGGCTCGAGGGCAGGGGCCGCGGGGGTGCACGCGAAGGCGAACGGGAGCAGCATGAGGGAGCGCATCGGACCTCCACGTGCATGGACCGTGACCCTGGGCCCTCGGTTCGTCAACGGCTCGAAAAGTCCTGACACATCCTCCGGCCAGCGCTACGGAGCAGCATGTTTGCGCACCGCGTCGACGAACGAACCCAGCTTCGGCTCCTCCAGCAGCACCATGCGGAGGCGCTCTTCGAGGTGGTGGACCGCAACCGGGACCACCTCCGAGCCTGGCTTCCGTGGGTCGACGGCACCACCGAGGTCCAGGACTCCATGGACTTCGTGGTGATGCAGATCTACACGTTCGCACAGCAGGGGCTGATGACCTGTGGGGTGTGGCACGACGGCGAGCTGTGCGGGGTGATCGGCCACAACACGATCGACCCCGAGGCCCGTGTGACGACCCTCGGCTACTGGCTCGACGCCGGGAAGCAGGGCCACGGCGTCATGACCCGCTGCGTGGCCGCCTTCCTGGACCATGCCTTCAGCGAGTACGGGCAGGAGGTGGTGCAGATCCGGGTCGCCCCCGGCAACGCAAGGTCGGTGGCCATCCCGGAGCGGCTGGGCTTCGTGCGTGGCGAGGTGCTCGCCGACGCGGAGCGGCTCCACGACCGCGTCGTCGACCATGTGGTGTACCGGATGCGGCGGGAGGACTGGGCACAGACCGTCTGACGATTGGGGATAATCCTCGCCAGATGTCCGCAGGCCGTGGCGCGAGGCTTCGGGCTTCAGACTACGGGCTTCGGCATGCAAAGCGCCCCGTTGGCGCGCTCTGGAGCCTAGAGCCTGGAGCCTGGAGCCTGGAGCCTACGAGAGGCTCGGCGCCACGCCTGCATCGGCGGAGTCACATCCGGACCTGCTAGCCTTCCGGGGCGTCGTCCTTCACGACCTGGACGCGGCACTGGAGGTCGAGGGTGAGCACGACGCCTTCCAGGGTGCGGTCGCCCAGGGTGACGATGCCGGTGGGCACGCAGCGGTAGTCCTCGGGGTGCAGCTGGGGGGCGTTGGGGGTCTCGGCGACGGCGGTGAGCTGGGCGGCGCGGCGGTCGAGGAGGGCCTGGAGGTGGTCCTCGGGGGCGTCGACCTCGAGGGCACCACCGTGGAGCGTGATCTGGTGCTCCCGGTCGCCGTTCACGTCCTCGTTGCCCGAGGTGGTCTTGGGGAGGACGGCCGAGCGGCAGGCGTCGATGCGATCCATGCGGGCCAGGGCGTCGCTGGCGCCGGTGAGGTCGATGTCGAGGACCAGGTTGGCACTGCCTCGCCAGCTGTCGCGGTAGGAGCCAACCGGTGGGTCGTAGGTGCGCACCCCGATGGTGCAGGGGGCGTCGCTCACGGCGGTCGTCAGGGCATCGATGTCTTCCCGGAGCTGGGCGGCGGTGGCGGCGGGATCCGGCGCGACCGCCGCGACGGTGACGCTGTGGAGGGAGCGGTCCGGGGGCACGGTGTACTGGCGCTGCAGGGTGGTCGGGTCGTTCACGGGCGGCGACCAGCTGGCCTTGCGGCTGTAGGACTCGATGGGACCGCTGCCGCAGGCCAGCATGGACAGGCCGGTGATCACGGCGACAGAGACGAGAGGGACACGGACACGCACGGGGCCTCCAGGGCTTGGACCGAGGGTACGGGGACCGACCCGCGGGCATTGTAAAGCTCCGGTACCGGCCTACCGGGTGGGAGCGACGGCCCAGGCGTGGTCCTCGGCGCGGCAGCGTCGGATCGACGGGAGCGCGACGGCGAAGACCCACGCCAGGAGGCCGACGCCGCTGCCGCACAGCCCGGCGAAGCCCAGGCTGGCCAGCAGCAGACCCAGCTCACTGGGGTGGTCCAGCCAGCGATACGGTCCCGACACGACCCGCTCGCCCACGACGATGCGGGCGGTGAATGCGTCGCCCAGGGACCGGACGGCTGCCCGACGGATGGCGAGGCCCAGGACCATGGCGATGGCGCTCACCAGGGCCGTGGGCGCGTCGATCGGCGTGGCGGTGGCGAGGGCCGCCACGAGGGTGCTCAGCAGGAGCAGCGCCCGTCGGGCTTCCGCAGCGGGGACGGCCTCACTCGCGCGGCCGTCGGACTCGCTGGTCCCCAAGACCCACGCCCACGTCGCCAGGGCTGCCCCGGGCTCGCGGGTGATCAGCCAGGGGAGGGCGAGCAGGGCTCCGTGGAGGAGCCATCCGGCGACGCGGGGCGTCACGCCTGGGCGAGCCGGTCGGTCACGTCCAGGCCCAGGGCCTCTCCCATCTCCAGCAGGAGCAGCTTCTCCTCGTCGGCCACGTCGCCGTCGGAGGCCGCGATGTGGTAGGCGACGAACATCAGCAGCTCCTTGCCCTGGTCGTTCAGGAGGTCCACCACGTCCTTCACGACGTCGACGGGGCTCACGGGGTTGGCCGCCGTCTCGTCGACCGCAGCCTGGGCCTGCTCCAGGGTGATGGGGCCCCCAGGGAGCTTCGCGCTGGCCTCCACCATCGCCTGCAGCTCCTCGGCCTCCACCGAGCCGTCTGCGAGGACCATGGCCGACATCAAGCGCATGGCGGCCACGTGGACCTTGGAGAGCACCACCTCGGGCGCATGGGCGGGGTCGTGGTCCAGGATGGCCGGGTCGTATCCCTGGGCGCACAGGTCGCACTCGACGTACTCCCCCAGGGTGCTCATGGGGAAGAGCGGGATCCAGTACAGCGTGAAGTACCGCTGCACCTTCTTCTGCGTGTAGTGGGTCGGACCGCAGGTGGGGCAGTGGAACGTGCCGCCGCCGGTGGTGTTGGTCACGCCCTTGCTGCCCCAGATGATGAACGGCATCTCGTACCTCCGTCGCAGCGAATAGCCCGGGGAGCGCCGTTGGGGAGGGCCCGTAACGATCTGGAACGGTCGCTCTCCCTCCGACAGGTTCCCGGGGAGTGGGAGGAGCGATGGAGACCTTGTTCGGCATGGTGTTGATCCTGACGGGCATCGGGGGAGGGGGCGTCATCCTGCTGGGCATGCTGGCGGCGGCGATGACGGTGCCCGACCTGTTCCGGGTGGCGTCGGTCCTGCGGACGGGCCTGGTGGCCGCCCCGTCGGTCGGGGACGGGCGGGTGGCGGTGCAGGGGCTGGTGAGCTGCGATGCGCCGCTTCCGGCGCTGACGGACGCGTCGCCGCTGGTGTGGCGACGGCTGAGGGTCTACGAGCAGGTGGGAAAGCACACCCTGGAGCGGGCCACGTCGGTCTCGGCGGTGCCCTTCGACGTCGATGACGGCCAGGGTGCGGTGCGGGTCGACCCTCGCCAGGCCACGGTGCTGTCGCCCGGAATGCTGGGGGGCCCGATGTCGGACGCGGTGGCGAGCTGGGTGGGGCCGGTGTTCGCCTGGCCCAAGACCCCGAAACACTACTTCGAGGAGACCCTTGCGCCGGGGGACTTCGTGACCGTGGTGGGGGATGCCCTCGACGGGGAGCTCATGGGCTCGCTGTGGATCGTTCGAGGTGAGCCGAAGCTGCGGGCGACGGAGGAGTTCCGGACCTTCGTGTGGGGGCTGCTGGCGGTGCCGGGGGGCGCGCTGGTGAGCTGGGTCAGCTGGGTGTTGCTGGAGTGGGCTCTCTGATAGCTCGTCAGAACTGGAAGTAGATGAAGTCGTAGCTGCTGACCCGGTAGAACACGAACATCCCCAGGCCGAACACCGCCCAGCTCGTGCTCTGCAGCGGCAGCCAGATGGCCCTGCCCTGGAGCTTCGGGATGGCGAAGCGCTCGACGTAGTGGGAGAGCACCAGCGGTCCCGCCATGAGCAGCGTCATCCCCACGACGACGCTGGTGGCGATCCACTCGTCCGGCGTGGCCACGAAGGGGTTCTTCGTGAGGTGCTGGGCGATGCGGTCCAGGTGGGTCTCCCGGAACAGCATGCTGCCGAACATCGACACGGCGAAGAAGTGGAAGACGATGGCCATCGGGCGTCCGAGGGGGATCTGCTTGGCCTGCTTGGGCCACACCCGGCCGAGCAGGGTGTAGATGGTCATCCACACGCCGTGGAAGGCGCCGAACAGGATGAAGTTCCAGCTCGCACCGTGCCAGAAGCCGATGATGGTGAAGGTCAGGATGGTCGCCCACACGAAGCGCACGAGGGACAGCTTGCTCCCCGAGCCCAGCAGCGGCACCATGATGTAGTCCCGGATCCAGAAGGACAGGCTGATGTGCCAGCGCTGCCAGAACTCCGGCGTGGTGGCGGCCAGGTAGGGGCTCTTGAAGTTCTCGGTGAGCTCGAAGCCCAGCATCCGTGAGGTGCCGCGGGCGATGTCGGTGTAGCCGGAGAAGTCCGCGAAGATCTGGATGCTGAAGGCGATGGCCGCCGCCCACACCAGGGGGCCGGCCGGGTCCTCGAGGATGAAGACCTTGTCGATGTAGGGGGCGATGGTGTCGGCCAGGCAGACCTTCTTGAAGGCCCCCCACATGGCCAGCGACAAGCCCTCCACGATGCGGTCGCCCTGGAAGACCCGGGCGCGCTCGATCTGGGGGAGCAGCCGGTCGGCCCGCTCGATGGGGCCGGCGACGAGCTGGGGAAAGAAGCTGACGTAGACGAGGTAGTCGAGGAGGTTGTGCCTCGCCTTCAGGTCGCCCCGGTAGATGTCGATCGTGTAGGACATCGTCTGGAACGTGTAGAAGGACACACCCACGGGCAGCATGATCGCCAGCGTGCGGAGGTCCGACTGGACCCCCATGGCCTGCAGCGTGTCGATGATGTTCTGCACGAAGAAGTTGAAGTACTTGAAGTAGCCGAGCACTCCCAGGTTCCCGGCCATCGAGCACAGCAGCCACAGCGACTTCTTGTCGGGCCGCGACTCGATCAGCCGCCCCATCGTGTAGTCGAGGAAGGCGGAGCCGTAGAGAAGCAGCAGGAACCACGGATGGATCCAGCCGTAGAACACCATCGAGCCGCCAAGGAGCAGCACGTTCTGGACCACGCGACCGCGGGGCAACCGGCCGGCGAGCCAGTACACCACGAACATCGTGGACATGAAGTAGAGGAACTCGATCTGGACGAAGTTCACGGCGCCCGCTTGGTAACCGGAGGAGCGGCGCTCGTCGCGGACGGAACGCGACCCGGGGCTCGGTGGGCAGACCGACCGTGAAGCTCCCACACGAACGCGTACGGTCCACAACAAGCCGGCTGCGGGCTGCTGTGCTACTTCGCGGCAACCTGGAGGATGCATGCCGTCGCCCGTTGGGCCCACCCACCGTTTCGCTGTTCCGCGCGCCTGGCGTGGCCTGGCCGGCGTGGGAGTCCTCGGAGCGGCGCTGTGGCTTCCCAGCCTGGTGGGCTGCAGCGGCACGGCCGAGGTGCCCGTCGCCCCCCCCGAGCCCGTGCCGGCGATCGAGCCCGCCCCCACCGAGGACGACCGACCCAACGTGCTGATCGTCGTGTGGGACACCGTGCGGGCCGATCGCATGTCTCTCTACGGCTACGGCCGCCCCACCACCCCCAAGCTGGATGCCTGGGCCAAGGATGCGGTGGTCTTCGAGCGCGCGACCGCTCCAGGGATGTGGACCCTGCCCAGCCACGCGTCGATGTTCACCGGCCTGCGGCAGACCGAGCACGGCGCGATGCCCTCCTGGCGCTGGCTCGATCATCGCTTCGACACCCTCGCCGAGCTCCTGGGGGGCGCCGGCTACGACACCTTCGCCTTCTCGAGCAACCTCATCGCCAGCCCGATGACGAACCTCACCCAGGGCTTCGAGACCATCCACACCACCTACAAGCGGGAGGGTGTGCCCAAGGGTCGCTACATGCGGGCGGCCCGTCAGGCCACGGCCGAGAAGCTCCTGCCCGGCGACGCGAGCACCGAGATCAGCCCTGGCTTCCAGGGCACGTCCGACGACAAGTGGGCCAAGGCGGTGTTCAAGGACGCAGCCCCCGTGCTCCACAAGGGCTTGATGGACTGGCTCGACGAGCGAGGCGACACGGCAGCTCCCTGGTTCGCCTACCTCAACATGATGGAGGCCCACACGCCGCGGATCCCGTCGCTGTCGGCCCGGAAGCGGGTCCTCGACGAGGAGCAGCTTCGCCTCGGCCTCGCCACCGATGCCTCGCTCTTCGCCGAGAACGAGTACATCATCGGCAAGCGGACCTACACCCCTCAGGAGCTCGACGCCATCGGGGGCGTGTACGACGCGGCCCTGGTCGACCTCGACGACGCAACGGCCGACCTGTTCGCGGACCTGGCTCAGCGCGGCGTGCTCGACGACACGCTGGTCATCCTCGTCGCCGACCATGGGGAGGCCCTCGGGGAGCATCAGCGCTTCGAGCACCGCTGGTCGGTGTACGAGCAGCTGCTCTCGGTGCCCTTGGTCGTCCGCTTCCCGAAGACCACGGCGGCGGAGGTCGCCAAGCCCCGTCGCGTGTCGGAGCGGGTGAGCACGGCCGACGTGTTCGCCACGGTGCTCGACGTCAGCGACACCCCGCCCAAGCGCCCAGTGCCCACCAGCACGTCGCTGGCCACGCGGCTGGGCAAGAGCCAGTGGGCTCCCCAGGTGTTCACCCAGATGCTCGACCCCTTCGCCACCCAGCTCGCGTCGATGGCGAAGGCGTACCCGGACGTCGACCTGACGCCGTGGATGCGCAGCTACTGCGCGGTGTACGAGGGGTCGAAGAAGCTGATCTACGCCTCCGACGGAGCTCACGGCCTCTTCGACGTGCACGCCGACCCGGGCGAGCTGAAGAACCTGTACGCCAGCGAGGTGGCCACGGCCGAGGCCCTGGAGGCTGCCCTGGGCACGTGGGAGGCGGGCCTGCCGACCTACGACCCCGAGCAGCGCGCTCCCAACGACGGGGCCAAGGGGCAGCGGCGTGGTGCCGGTGAGAAGGGGATGAGCCCGGCCGAGTGCCGCCAGCTCGTCGCCCTGGGCTACCTCGCCTCCGAAGACGACTGCGACTCCAACGACACGAGCCTCGCCAAGCTCCGCTGCGGCCCCGAGGCCGCGACCACCGCGCCCGCACCTGCGGCGCCGTAGACGAAGGACTCCGATGAGCGACAACAACAAGGGCATCGTGATCGGCCTCGCCGCCACCCTCGGGGTGGTGGTCGTGGGCGGTCTGCTCTGGACCATGACCTCCCCCGACCCGGGAACGGCCACCCCCGTGCCCGTGCCCCACACGAAGGCCAAGGCCAAGGGCAAGTCGAAGGCGGCCAGGGTGGCACCGGCGGCTCCGAGGCCGCTGAACACCGACGGGCCCCCCAACGTCATCATCATCCTGTGGGACACGGTGCGGGCCGACCGCATGAGCTTGTACGGCTACGGTCTCGACACCACGCCGCGGATCAAGGCCTGGGCCGAGACCAACGGCATGGTGTTCGACAACGCCATCAGCCCGGCCATGTGGACGGTCCCGAGCCACGCCTCGATGTTCTCGGGCACGCCGCCGTCGACCCACGGTGCTGGCTTCGACCACCGCTGGCTCGACGACCACAACGTCACCCTGGCAGAGCAGTTCCGCGACAACGGCTACGACACCTACGCGTTCAGCGCGAACCCGAACCTGTCGCCGAACCGGGTCAACCTCCTCCAGGGCTTCGACAAGTTCGACCTGTCCTGGGGGCGCCGCTGGAAGCAGAAGGTGGTGCAGCACACCCGGAAGAAGCTGCTGAAGCAGGACCGGAGCACGGAGATCAGCCCCGCCAACCCCGGCAAGCACAAGGGCGTCGGCTTCTACAACGCGGGTCCCATCACCCACGAGGCGATGACCCAGTGGCTCGACAAGCGGCCCGACTCCACCAAGCCCTTCTTCGCCTACCTGTCGTACATGGAAGCCCACAAGCCCCGGGTGCCGAAGCTCGACAGCCGCAAGGTGGTGGCCGACGACGAGACCATCAAGCTCGGCCTGCAGACGGACCTGACCTTCCAGTCCCAGCTCATCTACAGCTACGACAAGAAGTCCTACACCGACGCCGAGCTCGAGGCGGTCAACCGGGTCTACGACGCGACCCTCCGCGACCTCGACACGGCCACGGCGGACCTCCTCGACGACCTGGAGGAGCGCGGCATCCTCGACAACACCATCGTCATCCTGACCGCCGACCATGGGGAGCAGCTCGGCGAGCACAAGCAGTTCGGCCACCGCAACGGGGTCTACCAGTCCCTGGTGCACGTGCCACTGGTCATCGCCTACCCGAAGAAGCTGGAGCCCCAGCGGGTCACCGAGGCGGTCAGCAACCTGGAGATCTACAGCACGCTGATGGAGCTCACCGGGGTCGAGCCGCCGAGCGAGGCCCAGCAGATCACCCCGGGGAACCTCACCGACCTGTCGAACATGGCGAAGAGCATCTTCGCGGAGTCCATCAGCATCGACCGCCTGGGCTTCGGCAAGGTGAAGAAGATGTTCCCGGACCTCGGCCGCGACGTGTGGGCCAACAAGTACCGCACGGTCGCCTACGAAGACTACAAGCTGATCGAGACCATCGACTTCGACAGCAACCAGGTCATCGACCACGAGCTGTACCACCTCCCGGAGGACCCCCACGAGGAGAACGACCTCTCGGACGCCCAGCCCGGCAAGGTGAAGGAGATGTCCGACCGGCTCCACGAGCTCTACGAGTCCTACCCGAAGTGGGACCCGGACAAGGCGGACGAGACCCGCAACGCGGAGGACCAGGAGGGAGCGGCTGCTGACGCCCTGAAGGAGCAGCTCATGATGCTGGGCTACACCGCCGAGGATGCGGAGGCGGAGGTGGCGGCCCAGCAGGAGGGCGAGAAGACCAAGACGAAGACGAAGACGAAGACGAAGACGAAGACCAAGTCGAAGTCGAAGGGCCGCAAGTCCAAGGGTCGGAAAGCAAAGAACCCGCGCTGAGTCCGCGCGGGTCCTTCCGGGTGCGGCGGCCAGGGGCTACCGGTTGGCGCACTCTGGGACGTCGGCGGGGTCGAGGGCCGCGAACACCTTCAGGGTGGTCTCGGCCACCGCCGGCGGGTCGGCCTCGATGGCGGTGACGGTGAGGGTCATCTCCAGCTCGGCGCCGTCGAGGGCGCAGATGTCGTCCTGGCCGACGTTGCTGTTGATGTCGTCGACGAAGATGCGCTGACCGTAGAAGTCGCCGCTGCAGCCCGTGTCGTCCCAGTTGACCAAGGCGACCCGGGACTCCACCTGGTCCCCTGCGATGAGGGTGCCGTCGGCCAGGTTGGTGAACGTGGCCTCGATGGACACGAGCTCCTCGGTGTGGTTGACCCGGCCGCCGACGTCGATGTGCCAGCCACCTTGGGGGCCGTGCACCATCACGATGTCGTCGCCGTCCTGGATGCCCACGTAGCTGTCGCTCCCCGTGCCAGGGTCGACCGCGATGCCGTCTGCGAGGCAGCCGGTGTAGACCACACTGTCGACCGCTGTGTCGCCGGTACCTTCGTCGCTGCCGCCCGAGCAGGCGAGCAACAACAGGGGCAAGAGCAGCTGGGGCATGGTGCGCATCGGGTCCTCCAACAGCTACCTAGCACGGACAGGCGCCGCTCGCGGGCGGATCTGCCGGGCTCAGGGCACCGGTAGGTTCGTGAGCAGGAGGTCGGTGCCGTCCTCGATGCCGTCGTTGGGGGTCACGGACACGGCGATGAGGTCACCGGAGCGGATGGCACTGCCCGGCAGGAAGGGGGCTGCGGTCGGATTGCCGCCGTTGATGGTCCAGCGGATGCTCACGTCGACCGGGTCTCCGTCGGCGTCGAAGGTGCTCACCACCGGCACGAGGTCGACCCCCGCCTGAGGCGGATTCGGGCTCACGTCGAGGTCGGTGACCTCCGGAGGGGCGTTGACCAGCGTGGCGTCGGCATACACCTCGACCCCGGAGCTCTGGCCGTCGTAGGGACGGCAGGCGACCTCCAGGTGCTCCCCCCGGGCCAGCACTCCGGGGAAGACCTCGCCGTCGGGGTCGCCCCCCTCGCCAGCATAGGTCTCCGCGACCTCCGTGCCGTCCACCAGCCAGCTGATCTGGATCGTGACGGCGTCGCCGTCGGGGTCGTAGACGGTCTCGAAGCGGGCGCTCACCGTGTCGGCTGCGGTAGGGACCTCCGGCTCGAGGAAGACGCGGGCCACGCTGGGTGGGCTGTTCAGGACCATCGCCGGGGGGCTCAACACGGGGTCCCCGGCGTCGACGTCGTCGACGGGGGTGGCCTCGCACCGGACCTCCTGGCCTCGGACGAGGTCGGTGCCCGACGGCGAGCTGCTGGCGGTCCACAGGATGCTGTCGATGAACCAGCGGACCTGGACGGTCTCGGGGTCGCCATCGGCATCGGCCCAGCCGTCGACCTCGCAGGTCGGGCCGACGCCGTATGCGAGGGCGGGAGGCTCGACCCGCGCTGCCTCGATCGTGGGAACGACGTTGACCAGGCGCACGCCGGGGGCGACGACGGTGGCGCTCTCGCTCAGGCCGTCGGAGACGGTCACCAGGGCATCGATCCAGGGGCCACGGGGGGCTGTGCCCTCGGGCAGAGGCGTTCCGGTGTACAGCGGCTCTCCGTCGACCCTCCAGCTCACGTCGACGGTGAGCGCATCTCCATCGGGATCGTAGGCGTCGATCTCCACGTCGAGGAGGTCGCTGCTGGTGGGCTCCCTCGGTGTGATGGAGGCCGCGAGCAGGACCGGAGCCTGGTTGCCCACGGTGAAGGTCGCGGTGTCTTCGGGCCCGGTCAGCTCGCCATCGTCGCCCCATGCCCGCAGCGTCCACTCCTGGCCGTTGGCGAGGGCCGCGGTGGGCAGCACGCCGTTCGCCTGCTCCTCCTGGCCGTCGAGCTCCCAGGCCCAGGAGACGGTGACGGGGTCTCCGTCGGGGTCGCTGGCCCACACGACGGCCTGGAGGCCGCCACGGACCTCCACGATGGAGGCCTCCACGGTGGGGGCGCCGTTCTGGATCACGGTGCTGGCGCTGCCGGGACTGGAGATTCGGCGCCCGACCTGGCGCTCCACGGTCACCTTCCAGCGCTCACCACGCGTGGTGCGAACCGCCGGAACCGTGTTGCCGACGAGGTCCGGCTGGACCTCACCGTCGGCGGCCCAGCGGTAGGTCCAGGTCTCGCCGACGGGTGGATCGGGGGTGACGATGAGGTCGTCGGACGACGAAGCCGGACGCGGCGCAAGGCCGACGTCCGGCTCGGACGGGGAACAAGCCAGCAGGCTCAGGATCAGGACGGACATGGCTCGACCCTACATCGGGGCAGGGTCTCCGGCCACTACTCCTCGGCGGCTTCTTCCTTCTTGGGCTCCTCGGCGGCCTCTTCCTTCTTGGGCTCCTCGGCGGCCTCTTCCTTCTTGGGCTCCTCGGCGGCCTCTTCCTTCTTGGGCTCCTCGGCGGCCTCTTCCTTCTTGGGCTCCTCGGCGGGAGCCTCCTTGGTGACCTCGCCCGTCTTCTTCAGCTTCTTGCGGGCGCCCTTGCCGACGTCTTCCTTGTCGATGCGGAACTCGACGCGGCGGTTCTGCTCGCGGCCTTCCTTGGTGTCGTTGTCACCGATCGGCGCGGACTCGCCGTAGCCCTTGGGGCCGAGGCGCTCGGGGTCGATGCCCTTCTCCACGAGGTAGGCGACGACAGCCTCGGCGCGCGCCTGGGAGAGCTTCATGTTGTTGTCGTCGTTGCCCTGGCTGTCGGTGTGGCCCTCGACGTTGACGTGCAGGATGCCCTTGTACTTGTTCAGCAGCTCCACGATCGTGTCGAGGAGCTCGTGGGAGTCGCTCTTGATCGTGGCCTTGCCGGTGGCGAACTGCACCTTCTCGGTGATGTTGATGGCGCCGTCGGCCACGTAGGCGATGGACGGGCAGCCGTCGGAGCGCTTCGGGTTGATGCCCTCGTTGGCCGGCTCGTCGGGACAGTCGTCGCGGACGTCCGGGACCCGGTCGCCGTCGGCGTCGGGGCAGCCGAAGGACTCGGCGGGGCCGGCCTCGTTCGGGCACTCCTCCATCGGGTCGTTGTCGGCCAGGCCGTCGCCGTCCGAGTCCGGGCAGCCGTCGGTGGCGGCGGTTCCCTTCTCGACCGGGCAGGCGTCGACACCGTCGAGCACGCCGTCGGCATCGTTGTCGGCCTCGGGGCAGCCGTCGGTGTCCTCGAACTCGTCGAGGTCCTCGGCGTCGAGGGGGCACTGGTCGTCGAGGTCGGGGATGCCGTCGCCGTCGTTGTCGGCCTCGGGGCAGCCGTCGGTGTCCTCGTACTCGTCGAAGTCCTCGGGCTCTTCGGGGCAGGCGTCGAGATCGTCCTCGATGCCGTCGTCGTCGGCGTCGCGGACACCGGGGGGCAGGAAGTGGATGCCGCCCGTCCACTCGAGGTCGATGAACTGGTCGCCGTGGTTGTCCCAGTTCTCGGTGCCGACGTTCAGCACCCAGTTGAGGTCCGTGCGGAGCCCGAGACCGGACTTGGTGATCGGCACGAAGAAGCCGGGGCCCGCCGCAGCGAGGAGGTCGGCGTCGATCTTCTCGGTGGGGAGCTCGAGGAGGTTGGCGTCGTCGTCGATGTCCTTGAAGATCGCGCCGGCGCCGACGGTGAGGAGCAGGTGGAGGGGCTGGTCCTCGAACACGCGACCCGTGAGGTTCAGGCGCGGCGTGGCGCCGAAGTAGGCGGGGTAGGTGTCGGCTGCGACGGCCACCTGGGCGGAGCCGAAGGGCATCAGGCCGATGTCGGCCTCGATGCCGATCGTCGGGTCGAACCAGTAGCCACCGCGGAGGTGGATGCTCGCCGTGTCGCCGATGACCTGGAGCTGGTCGGTGAAGTAGCCGCCACCGGCCGCACCGAAGCTCGGGGAGCCGGCTCGCGCAGCTGAGGAGCTCGCGAGGAGGACGACGGCGAACAGGCTCTTGTACTTCATGTCTTGCGTCTCCGTGGCCAGCGCTGGGCGCGATGGGCGATCGGTCCGGGCTGGGGGCGGGGCATTCTGTCAGGGATGATTCTGCGTGACAACGGGGGCGGATAGCTGATCGCAGCCGTCCCTGTCCACTTGCGGCCCCCTGGCTATCACATGGGGCGGACGGAAGCTCCCCCGCGAGGGTGCTCTCGGCGGGCAGGGCATGTCCGTGGGGTGGGGCCTCGCGCCGATGTGTTCACCCACGGGGCTGCAACGAAGGGGTGCGGGAAGGTCGGGGCGCGGGGGGCGGCCAGTGCAGAGCACGCTCTCGCTCGCTGCGGGGCGCCGGCTGCTACGCTGCGCCACCTCCAGGGAGTCCAGCGTGGTCGTCTCCGTTCCAGGAACCCTCTCGAACCTCGGTCCCGGCTACGACGCCCTCGGGTTGGCCGTCTCGCTGACGAACCGCTTCACGTTCCGGTTCGACGCGCCCGGCTTCTCGGCTCAGGGAGCCCCCATCGAGCCCGACGACCACTTGACCCTGGCCACGGCCCGTCGCGCGGCCGAGGCCTTCGGGGTCGAGCTGCCATCGCTGCACGTTCGGCAGGAGGAGCAGGTTCCCCGCGCCCGGGGGCTGGGCTCGTCGGCCACGGCGCGGGTGGCGGGCCTGCTGGCGGCGATGTCGCTTCGGCCCGCGCCCGTCCCCGTGGAAGAGCAGCTGGCCTTCCTGTGCGCCGAGGAGGGGCACCCCGACAACGTCACGCCTGCGCTCCTCGGTGGCCTCTGCGTGGTGGGCTTCGAGGGAGAGCGTCTCCACCACCTTCGCCTCGCTCCGCCAGAGGGACTGGCGGTGGCCCTGTGCGTGCCGGACCTGGAGGTGTCGACCCCCGAGGCGCGGCGCATCCTGCCGGCCGCCGTCTCCCACCAGGACGCCGCCTTCACGGCGGGACGCATGGCCTTCCTGATGGCCGGCTTGCTGGGGGGGCGCCACGAGGCGCTGGCGATCGGAGCCCAGGACCGTCTGCATCAGGACCATCGGGCCTCGCTGATCGGCCCCGTCGAGCAGGCCTTCGAGGCGGCCCGGGCCGCGGGGGCCTTGGCGTCGTTCGTGAGTGGCTCGGGGAGCACCCTGGCCTCCCTCGTGCCGGCTGGTGGTCCGGTCCAGCGGGTGGCCGAGGCCCTGTGCGGTCCCTTCCGGGAAGAGGGCGTGGACGCCACGGGGCTCTCCGTGGAGCTGCAAGGCCACGGCGCCGTGGTGTGCCCCGAAGGTGGCGGGGCGTGAGGCCCGTGGGTACGGGAGACCCCCCACAGGTGGAGGAACGGTGGCGATCATCGACGAGGTGTCCGAGCAGATCAAGGTCAGCATGCGGGCGAAGGACAAGCCACGCACGACGTCGCTGCGAAACATCCGGGCGGCGTTCATCGAGGCGCTGAAGGCCGACGGATCGGAGTCCCTGAGCGACGAGGCGGCCATCGCGATCCTCACCCGTCTCGCCAAGCAGCGGCGGGAGAGCATCACGGCCTACGAGCAGGGTGGGCGCGATGACCTCGTTGCCGCCGAGAAGGCCGAGCTGGAGGTCATCGAGCACTGGCTGCCCACGCTGGCCGACGAGGCCACCGTGAAGACCTGGGTCGCGGAGGCGGTCGCGTCCACCGGAGCCTCGTCGCCGTCCGACATGGGCAAGGTGATGGGCGCCCTGATGAAGGCCCACAAGGGCGAGTTCGACGGCAAGCTCGGCAGCCAGCTGGTGAAGGCGGCTCTCGCGGGCTGAGCCTGGCTCAGGTCTCGAGGGCCGGGTCCACGTCCGTGGGCTCGCCGTCCTCCAGACCCGACCCCAGCAGGAACAGGCCGACACCTCCGAGCAGGGCCACGTCGGCGATGTTGAAGATGGGCCAGGAGGCGGTGCCGAACGTTGCCCGCAGCCAGGGCGCGAGGACCGGGTGCTCCGTGTACAGGAGGAGCATGTCGGTGACCGTGCCGTCGCCCAGGCGGTCGACGAGGTTGCCGACGGCCCCCGCGAGCATCGCGCCGAGGCCTGCCGCCCGCCACGCGGACCCTGAAGGGAGCCGCGCGAGCTCCCAGACGAGCCAGCCGACCATGGCGAGGCCGGCCACCACGATGACGCCCATGGGGACGGGCAGCGAGAACGCGATGAACGGGTTCTCCGCATGAGTCCAGGCGAACCAGCCGTCGACGACGTCTACGCGCTGGCCGAGCTCCAGGCTTCGGGCGCTGTGCTTCGTGAAGCCGTCGACGCCGAGAAGGAGGGGCACGATGAGGAGCAGGGTGCGGATCTTGTGGGTCATGGGCCCTCCGTGGGTGTCCGCAGCCTAGCGGGGGCGGCCGTCGGGGTCCGTCGGGGTCCGTCATCGGGTGACACATCTGGAAACAGGACGGCCGGTCGACCCGCGGCTACGGTCTGTTCGACACGGAGGAGACACACCATGAGCGCCATCGCCCACGACGCCGATTCCCTGGACTACCGCGACGCCGTCCCTGGCCTCTTTGTTCGTGCCGGCGGCTTCGTTCTGATGGGAACGGGGCTGCTCGTGGCGGGCTCGGGCCTGCAGCACCTCTTCTTCCTGTCCATGGGCTGGGTGGAGCTGGTGGCCGCAGCCACGCTGATGACGCTCGGCGCGGTGGCGTCGATGGTCGGGCCCAGCCTGGTCCTCGGCCGGAGCTGGGCCGCCATCCTCGGGGTCCCCGTGACGCTCGCCATGGTGGGGTTGATGGTCCCGTGGGGCATCTACAGCACGCTGTCGCTGTTCCTCTCGCCGCTGACCCTGCTCGCGATGGCCATGACCCTGCTGGCGCTCCTCGCGGTGCCGGCCTCCATCCCCGGCTCGCTGAAGGCGACCCGCGCTCGCAACGCTCTGTACCGCTGAGTCCCTCCGAGCTGGCGCAGGTGCTGGCGTCGCTGCAGCATCGCGGAGGTCGGGTCGGCCTCATCGGGCTGCCGGCGGCACTCCAACCGCTCTCCGAGGGCCCCTCCTGGACAGCGTCGGACGGCTGGTCGGCCGTCGCGTTCTGCGGAGGGGTCATCGTGCTCGGCGCCCCCGCGACCGCGCGCCGCCTCGACGAGCCATGGGGCGACGGTCGGGTGCCGGACCCACTGTGGGCGGTCCTGTCGGTCCACGACGGGATCGGCCCTGCGGGCGTGGTGAGGGCTCCGTTCGGCGCGCCCCGCGTCCTCCCTCGCGAGCAGCTGGCGCCGCTGACCCACTGGATGCGCTTCGGAGAGGAGAACATCCTGTACGCGCCGGCCCGCTGGCTCCGCTTCACGGCGGACCCGGAGGGTGGCTGGTGCGTGTCGGAGGACGGAGAGGTTCGGCGCTGGAGCGCCGCGGATCACCGCCTGGGGCCGCCCGTGGAGTGGGGCGATGTGTGGCGCGGGCTGCTGGCCGAGTGGCGTCGGTGTTGACCGAGCGGGCCGCGGGGGGCTATCCAGGCGACATGGCAGACCAAGCGCGGATCCTCGGCGACTCCTACAGGTTGGACCGCCCTCTCGGGAGGGGGTCGATGGGCGTCGTGTACCGAGGGGTCCGCCTCGCCGACGACATGCCGGTGGCCATCAAGCTCATTCATGCGGACCTGACCCGGGATCCGGAGGTTCGGGCGCGCTTCGAGCGAGAGATCGCGACCACTCAGGTCGCCCATCCCGGCATCGTGTCGGTGCTGGACCACGGGCTCGACGGGCAGACGCTGTACCTGGTGATGGAGCTCCTCCGGGGACGCACGCTCGGCCAGGTCTGTGCGCAGGAGGCACCGTTGCCGCCGGCCCGCGTGGCCGACATCGGTGCCCAGGTGGCCCGCGCCCTCCACGCAGCCCACCAGGCCGGCCTGGTGCACCGCGACCTCAAGCCCGAGAACGTGATGGTGTGCAAGGACGGCGACGGCAACGACGTCGTGCGGCTCCTCGACTTCGGCCTCGCCATCGGCCTCGACCCGTCCAAGCCCACCGGGGCCCGCATGACGGCGCAGGGACTGCGGCTCGGGACCCCCGCGTTCATGGCGCCGGAGTACATCACGTCGGGCAAGCTCGATCACAGGTCGGACCTGTACTCTCTGGGGATCATGCTCTACGAGCTGGCGTGCGGCAGCCTGCCGTTTCAGGGGCAGGGCTTTCAGCTGATGTCCCACCACCTGTCCACGATTCCCCAGCCCCTCGCCGAGAGGGCTCCGGTGCCCCCAGCGCTGGGGAAGGTCGTGGATCGGCTCCTGGTCAAGGAGCCCGACGAACGCTTCCCCTCTGGGGGGGCTCTTGCTGACGCCCTGGAGGCCCTGTGAGCGACACACCGTCGTCCCCGATGCGACACGAGGACCGAGGCGAGCTCGGTCGCGGTGGGATGTCGGTGGTTCGTCGAGCCCACGACCCGGTGCTCCAGCGCGACACCGCCCTGAAGAAGCTCGCCCCGCGGCACCTCGATCTGGAAGAGGCTCGACGACGCTTCCTCGACGAGGCCCGCATCACCGGGACGCTGGAGCATCCACACATCGTCCCCGTCTACGACTACGGCCAGGCCGACGACGGGCGCGACTTCATGATGATGAAGCTCGTGGAGGGCGCCACGCTGGGCGACCGCATCCGCGAGCAGGGGACCGAGCGCCTGGACCCCGACAACCTCGCCGGAAACCTGGAGATCTTCCTCAAGGTGTGCGACGCGGTGTCCTTCGCCCACCACCGCCACGTGGTGCATCGCGACCTGAAGCCGTCCAACATCATGGTCGGTGAGTTCGGTGAGGTCTACGTCGTCGACTGGGGCATCGCGCTGCGCGAGGGCGACGCCGTGCCGGAGCGGGAGGCCAACACCACGGTGGGTACTCCGTCGTGCATGGCCCCCGAGCAGATCGAAGACCCCGACGGGGTCGACGCGCGGGCCGATGTCTACGCCCTCGGCGGCATCCTCTACCGCATCCTCACCGGGCGTCCTCCTCACCACGGCAAGTCGCCGCTGGCCCGGATGACGGTGGCCCTGTTCGGCCGCATCAAGTCCGCCCGAGACGTCACCCCCGACCCCCGCCTGCCGATGGCGCTCGTGCGGGTGTGCGAGCGCGCTCTGGCCAAGGACCCCGAGGACCGCTACCCCACGGTTCGCGCCCTTCGCGCCGACGTGGAAGGGTTCCTACGGGGAGCGTGGTCCTTGCCGACCCGCAAGTTCGCGGCCGGGGAGGTGGTGGTCCGGGAGGGGGAGGCCGGCAAGGAGGCCTTCGTCTTGCGCTCCGGGCGCTGCCAGGTGCACTCCGAGGCGGGCGGCCACCTTCGGGAGCTGGGCCCCGGCGATGTGTTCGGCGAGCTCGCCATCCTCGCGGAGCGTCCGCGGACGGCCACCATCACCGCGCTCACGGACGTGGAGCTGATGGTGGTGGACCGCGCGGTGCTGGAAGAGGGGCTCGGGCTGAACTCCTGGATGGGGCGCTTCGTCCGCGCGCTCGCCACGCGCTTCGCAGACCTCGAGGCCGAGCTGCACGCCTCGCTGTAAGGCCGCTACTTGTCCTTCTTCTTGCGTCGACCGAACAGGCCCCGACGCTCCTTCTCCGGCTCGGGCTCTGGCACGACGGGCTCCGGCTCCGGCTCGGGCTCTGGCACGACGGGCTTGGGCTCTGGCTCGGGCTCGGGCTCGGGCTCGGGCTCGGGGGCCGGCCGACGACGGCGGCGACGGGGGGCGGGCGCGGCCTTCTCCTCCTCTTCCTCCTCCTCGTCGGCACTGCCGGTGTCGCCCGTCGCGGCGGCTTCTTCGTCGGTTCCCGCGGCGGGGACCAGGACGGGCTCTTCCTCCGGGGGCTCCTCGGGGACGACGACGGGGGCTGGCTCCACGACGGGTGTCTCCTCGTCGCCGATGGCCGAGAGGATGCTGACGAGGGCCAGCAGGCCCACCGCGGTGATCGCCGCGCCAGCCAGGAGGCCGGCCGTGCTCGTGGCGAGGGCCAGGTAGGGAAGGGCCTGGTCGTTGCGGCGTGGCGGCGCGCGACGGGGGTGGGTGGGGGCCTCGATGGTGATGGCGAACGCAGCGTCGTCGCCGGCCATGACCTCGGAGTCGAGGGGCCGGCCCTCCGATGTGAAGTTGCCCTCACGGTGGACCTCCTTGACCTCCAGGTCCGACACGTCCGGCAGGGTGGCCCTCTCCCGGACGCCGATGCCGGGGGTGAGGTCGGGCGAGGGGACCTCCTCGGCGATGATGGCGTCGTCGGCCACTGCGTCGACGATGTCGGCGAGGTCGCTCAGGTCGTCGACCTGGCCGCTCCGCTGGGCACCGAGCACGGCGTGGCCACCTCCGCCTCCGAGCCGGAGCCCCAGGCGGGGGGCGGTGTACGAGCTCTCACTGTCGGGGTCGTCGTCGTCCTCGTCCCACTCGTCGTCGTCGTCGTCGTCGTCGAACCACTCGCCGTCTTCGAAGTCGTCGACGGCCAGTGCCTCGAGGGGCTCGTCGTCGCCCCCCTCGCCTTCTGGCAGCTCTTCGACGACATCGCCCCCCACCTGAACCTGGGGCGTGAGGGAGCGCTGCACCCCTGCTGGGGTACGCCCGATCAGGGACCTGCGCTGGCGGGAGGAAGTGGACACGCCTCCTAGTGTGCCATGGATCCCCCGGGGCTCGTGAGTACGAAAGGTGGCGTCCGGGTGCTCGCCAGGTCGCTCCGACACGATGGACGAACCCGTCCCCTCGGGAGCCTGGATCGTCGTGCGGTGTGGCGGTGGAGAAGCGGGTGGCCGCCCGTGAAGTGGTTAGGAAGCGCCCTTCGAAGCGTGGTGGATGGTAGGTGGCGGCTGAGGTGGCGATCGTCGGTGGGGGGTTGGCAGGGCTCTCGGTCGGGGCCGCCCTCGCGGTTCGCGGCCACCGGGTCCGCGTCATCGAGCGCGTCGGGCTCGGGTCCCAGGCCTCGGGGCAGAACGCCGGCATGCTTCGGCGGATGGGGGAGGACCCCTACGAGCGGGCCCTCGCCGCACGCACCCACGAGCTGCTGATCTCCGACCCTGCGTTCGCGTCCGCGAGTCGTCGTACCGGCGCCGTCCTGGCCTTCGGACGGGACCCGGGTCACCTCCACGATGCCGCCGCGCATCTCGAGGCACTCGCGATTCCCCACGCCTGGCGGGAGGGCGTTCCGCCGGAGGCCGAGGTGTGCAAGGGGGCCCCGTTGCTCGGCGGCTGGTGGCTGCCGGACGAGCGCGTCGTGGATGCCTGGTCGGTCCTCCAGGTGCTGCTCGGCCGTCTGCGCGACCATGGCGGGGAGCTGGTCCGCGGTGCGGTCTCGGGCATGGACGGGGGCCGGTCCGGGTGGGCGCTCGAGCTGGGCGAAGCGACCCTCCGCGCCGACCGGGTCGTGCTGGCGGCGGGAGCGTGGAGCGCCGAGATGGCCCGCCGCCTGGGGCTCGAGCGTCCTCTGTTCCCCCTCCGGCGCAGCCTCGTGCTGACCGAGCCCCATCCGGCACACCGCCCCGATGCGCCGTGGTGCTGGGTAGACGACGAGGGGGTCTACGCCCGACCCGAGGGGGGTGGGTTCCTGGTGTCGGGATGCGACGAGGAGCTGGACTTTCCGGCGTCGGACGAGAGTCGAGGACCGGTCGAGGTCCAGCCGAGGGCGCTGGCGCTGAGCAAGCTGGAGCGCTGGTTCCCGGCCCTCGGCGAGGTCGGCCTCCGCACCGGCTGGTCGGGCCTGCGGACCTTCGCGCCGGACCGTCGCCCCGTGCTGGGCGCCGACCCGGAGGCCGAGGGGCTCTGGTGGGTCGCGGGTCTCGGTGGCTTCGGCGTGTCGTGTGGCCTGGCGGCGGGGGAGGCCGTCGCGGCCTGGATGGACGGAGCCGAGGTGCCGACGCTGCGGCCTCGGGGCGTCTCGCCGGGTCGACCCATGCTCGGGCGCTGGATGGTGCGGCCCACCGGCGATCTGGCCGGTGCCGTGGGGACGTCCGGGCAGCTCCCGAGATCCCTGGTGCGGCCATGAGCGCCGCCCGCTGGGTGACGGACGTTCGATGCTGGCTCAGGGAGCGCATCGTGGGTCTCGGGCTCTGCCCGTACGCCGCGGGCCCTGTGCACGGAGGCCGCGTGCGGATCGCGGTGGAGCCGGGGGACCTCGAGGCGCGACTGACGGCCTTGGTGTTGGAGGCGGAGCGCTTGCTTGCTGCGGACCCGGCGGACTGCGAGACCACCTTGCTGCTGGTGCCCTTCGGGGCCGAAGACTTCGAGGACTTCCTCGACGAGACCGACCTCGGGGGGGAGCTGCTGGAGCAGGTCGTCGGGGAGGAGCTACAGGTCGTGGCCTTCCACCCCGGGTTTCGGTTCGCAGACTCGGATCCGAACGACCCGGCGAACGGCGTGAATCGCTCGCCGATGCCCTTGTGGCACCTGCTGCGGGAGCGAAGTGTGGAGCGGGTGCTTCGGGCGGATCCCGATGCCGTGGCGGCCGTGCCCGGACGAAACCGGGATCTTCTGCGTGCCCTGGCGCTGGGCACGGCGGAGGGCTGACGAAACCGTCAAGTCACCGGACCGCGCGGCCGATGGGATCGCGACGGCCGGAGTACAGCATGGAGCGACTCGACGACTGGCGCTTCGACGCCAACGCGTATGCGCGGGACAGGTTCTGCGCTGCCCACGCGCACCCTGTGCTCTTGCTGCGCTGGGTCGTGAAGGGGGAGCTGGGGTCGGCGTCCGGGGCACAGTCCACCCACGTCCACAACGTTCGGGCCTCCCTCAAGGACCGGCTTGCTGCGGGCAACTCGGTCCCCGAGCGTCGGCCCATCGGGCAGGAGCGTCTCCTACCCATCCGCAAGGACGTAGGTGCCGCCCAGCCCGAGCTGTTCATCGTCGGTCGACGTGCGGACAGCGACGTGGTCGTCAACGACTACACCGTGTCGTCCAGGCATGGTCGCCTCCACCGGATGGCGCGCATCGGGCGCTGGATGTACGACGACACCAACTCCACGAACGGGACCTGGATCAACGGCCATCGCGTGCCCACCAGGGAGCGTAGCCTTCTCCAGTCCACCGACGAGCTCCAGCTCGGACGGCTCGTCTTCCTCTTCCTGGCTCCCGACGATCTGCACCGCTACCTGCTCGGCGACTACTGAGCCTGGGTGGCCTCAGTCCGTCCATGGGAGCGGTGGCGCGCCGTGGGCGGTGCCCAGGTGGGGGTGGACCTCCAGCAGGACTGCGCTCCGGGCGCGTGCGACGCAGGGAAGGACGAGGTCGGCGGCGATGTGCTCCTCGGTGAGGGCAGTGCCCGGAGGCATGGCCACGTGGCCGCCGTGAAGTCGCGCCACGCAGGTGCGGCACGCGCCGACGCGACAGCCGTGGTCCATGGGGATGCGGCAGCGCTCGGCGGCCTCCAGGATGGTCTCGTGCTCCTCCGCGTGGAACTCGCGACCGCCGGGCTCCAGACGGATGAGGTGGGCCATGGGGCATGCTACCTGCTCGGAGGAGGGCGAGCGACGTGTGGTGGGTCCTGGTGACGTGCCTGGCCTGGGCGCAGCGGCCGACCCATCGGCTGACGTGGGAGCTGACGGCCGATGGCGAGCACCTCGGCTGGCGGGTGGTCGAGGTCTCGTGGCCTCAGGACGACCACCGCGTGTTCGCCGGGCACACCTGGTTCGAAGAGGGACGTCGGCAGCGCAAGACCTTCGAGCAGCACCTGTCCGCCAACGCGGAGGAGGGGCTGCCCGCCAGCTTCTCGTCGTCCATCCGGACCAAGGACTCCGTGCGGGAGGTCCAGGCCCGCCGCGCGGGCATCACCTGGACGGTGTCGGTAGAGGATGCGCGGGGGGCACGGACCCACAGCCTTCCCCACACGCGCGTGGATCTGTCGAGCGTCGATCTGTTCGACCCGATGAGTGAGCGTGGCCTCCGCGGGCGGGAGCACGTGCGCCTCCTCTCGGCAGAGTCCGGGAAGATCGAAGAAGGTCCCGTGAGCTACCTCGGCAACGCCGAGCTCGTGATCGGTGGTGAGGCCCTCTACACGGTCGTCTACCAGTGGGCGACTCAGCTGGGGACCCACCGTTACTGGTACGCCACCAACGGCTGGCTGGTGCGCTTCGAGGTGCCCCTGGAGGACCGGATGGTCACCGGCGAGCTGTACGGGGGAGCGCCCCGGAGCGAAGACGAGTTCCCCGTTCCCGCGGCGTTTCGGCCAGGTCCCATCGACGTCGTCGAGCTGGAGGGGCCATGAAGCGGGACCCGATCCCCGTGACGTGCACCCTGGCGGGACATCGGGTGGACGCGGTGTCGGTGGCCGGCGTCCAGACCTGCATCCAGCTGCCGGCCTTCGACGTGTGCTTCGACATCGGCCGGTGCCCGGTGTCGGCCGTTCATCAGCGCACGGTGCTCATCACCCACGGCCACGTCGACCACCTGGGCGGCATCGTGCACCACGTGGCCCTTCGAGCGATGTGGGGCCTCTCTCCCAGCCGGGTCGTCGTCCCTGCCGCCATTCGCGGGGACGTCGAGGAGCTCTTCACGGTGTGGCGACGCATCTCCCACACGCCGCTACCCCTGGAGATCGTGGGGCTCGCCCCCGGCGAGGGCATGGAGCTCGGCAAGGGGCTCGCGGTGCGTGCGGTGGCCGCGTCCCATCGGGTGCCGACCCTCGCCTACCTGCTGGAGAAGACCCGCCGCAGGCTTCGACCGGAGCTCGCGGACCTGCCGGGGCCGGAGATCGCAGCACGCCGCAGCGCCGGCGAGAGCATCACCGTGGCACACACGGTGCTGGAGGTGGCGTTCACCGCGGACAGTCGGGCTGCGCTCCTCGATCGGGAGCCGGACCTCCTGCGTGCCCGGCTGCTCGTCTGCGAGTGCACCTTCGTCGACGACCCCCGCGAAGCCCCCGATCCCGCCGTGGCCGCCCGTGCCGATCGCACGGGCCACATGCAGCTCCAGGACCTGGCGGATCGTGCTGATCGCATCGAGAACGAGGCCATCCTGCTGACCCACTTCTCCACCCGCTACAGCGCCGCCAGGGTACGAGACGCCCTGGCAGTGCTCCCCGAGGGACTGAGGGAGCGGGTGACCGCGCTTCCGCTCACACCACCGTGATGTACTCGGTCATCGACGGCAGCTTGCCGCGCACGGCGTCGGCGTAGAGCTGCTGGATCCGGGCGGTGATCGGGCCGCGGCCACCGGCGCCGACACGGCGGCGGTCGAGCTCCCGGATCGGGGTGACCTCGGCGGCGGTGCCACACATGAAGGCCTCGTCGCACACGTAGAAGGCATCGCGACCGAAGAGCTGCTCCCGCACCTCGTAGCCCTCGCTCCGGAACAGCTCGATGATCGTGCGGCGCGTGATGCCGGGGAGGATGTTGGCCACGGGCGGGGTCTTCACCACGCCGCCCTTGATGAGGAACACGTTCTCTCCGGTGCCTTCGGCGACCATCCCCGACTGGTCGAGCATCAGGGCCTCGTCGAAGCCGTCGTCGTTGGCCTCGTAGCGGGCCATGATCGAGTTGACGTAGTGACCGGTGATCTTCGCCCGCGACAGCGCCGCGTTGGGGTGGTTGCGGGTGAAGGACGAGGTACGGAGCCGAACGCCCTTCTCGATGCCCTCCTCCCCGAGGTACGCGCCCCACTTCCAGGCGGCGACGACCATGTGGAGAGGGTTGGAGCGAGCGCCGAGCCCCATCGCGCCCATGCCCATGAAGGCGAGGGGACGAAGGTAGGCGCTGGTGAACTTGTTGGCCCGCAGGGTCTCGACGCAGGCCTCTTCGAGCTGCTCGGTCGTCCACTTCTCCGGAAGGCGAGCCATGCGGATGCTGTCGGTCAGCCGCTCGAGGTGCTCCCGGAGCCGGAAGATGCCGGCACGCCCGTCGGGCTGCTCGTAGGCGCGGATCCCCTCGAAGGCTCCAAGGCCGTAGTGGAGCGTGTGGGACAGCACGTGCACGTTCGCTTCGGCAAAGGGCACCAGCTCACCGTCCATCCAGATCACGTCGCTCTCGATGCCCATCATGCCTCCTGTGAGTGGGGGACAGGCGTAATCCATTCCCCCGGCCGTCGCAGGGCATGGACGGCCTCGACGAAGGTCTGGTACAGTCCGTCTCGTGCTGGTCGAGGAGGATCCGTGCGCGTGTTGCCCGTCATCTTGGTGCTTGCCGGCTGTGGCTCCAGCTGGGACCTCCGCGAGGGAGCCGAGGGCCCCCCTCTCGAGTGCGAGTCCCTGCTGAACTACTACCTGGACGACGATGGGGACGGCTGGGGCTACCCCGGCACCGATGCCGATCCCGCGGTGCCCGTGCCCCTCTGTGCGCCCGACGACGCGTCCGGCCTCACCGCCACCAACGCCATGGACTGCGACGACTCGGACCCGGACATCGGGCCCGACGCCGGAGCCTGCCCGGCCACGGTCGGTGACAACGACGCAGATGCTGCGCGGATCGGACTGGTCCGAGGCAGCTCCGAGTACCTGCTGTTCGTGGCGACGGGCTCGGCCCTGGACCGCGGCACGGTGGAAGAGACGGCCGCGGAGGCCGAGGCGTGGTGCGCCAGCTGGGCGGGCGAGGCGACCGAGAGCGCTCCCGAGGGCGACCGTGGGCTGATCGTGCTGACAGACCCCGCCGAGGTCAACGAGGTCGTGTTGGCGGAGGAAGTGGGAGAGGAGTCGGTGTTCAACCAGGCCTTCGCGGCCATCGGTGGCGGCGACGCGGGCTGCGCCGACGGCACAGAGCAAGGCTGCGTGGCGTTCTTCGTGGGCATGTCCTGGCAGGGAACCCTTCCGAGCAGCTGCGACGACCCCACCTTCGACGGTGAGTGGGTCTGGGACGATGGCCTGGAGCAGGACCGGATCCCGTACTGCGACAACGTCGAGCCCACCCCCCAGGACTTCATGGTGGGCACCCAGCTGTGCGGCATGGACAACCGCGACGAAATCGTCGCCGACCTTCGCATCGCGCTGGTCCGTCGGGACAGCGGCTGGTGCCTGGGCGCGGCCCCCTTCGACCCGTCGCTCGGCAACGTCCAGGACGGCGCCTCCCTCGGGAACCATCCCGACTCGGCGTTCTTCGCCTGCGAGCGACCCGTCTACGATCCGTCGGACTACGTCGACGTGCCGGAGGAAGGAGCCCGACAGGGCAACTAGCTTCGGCCCCCTGCGGTCGGCCCCACGCTGTGGTGATGGGGGTCGGCAGCGTGGCCCGAGATCCAGGTGCCCAAGGAGGCGCAACGCCAAGTTGCGGAGCCAAAACGGACCTTCATCCAGGGTTCTGCTTGGGGCTGGCGCCGTAGGGCGGTGGGGCAGGGTCCATGGGGCTATGACGGCTTCTTACCGAGAGGTCCGATGCTCGTCAGCACGCCGAAGTTGTCGCGGATGGTCGCAGGTCTCGTGGCCTGCACCTACGGGCTGATCGTGTTCGGTGCCTCGGTTCGCGTCCACGGCGCGGGCCTGGCCTGTCCCGACTGGCCGCTCTGCTTCGGCGAGGTCGTGCCCACCATCGACTTCCAGGTCTTCCTGGAGTTCGGCCATCGCGTCCTCGCGGGCCTCATCTCGCTGGGCTTCCTCGGCGCTCTGGTCGCCACCGTCCGCCGGCGGGCCGAGGTCGGGCTGCTGCCCGTGGCCATCGCGCTCGTCGCTGCGGTCACGCTCTGCGTGCAGATCGTGCTGGGCGGCCTCACGGTGCTGGAGCTCCTCGCGGAGTGGACGGTGACCAGCCACCTGCTGGCCGGGAACACCTTCTGCATGCTGCTCCTGCTGCTGTCGCTCTCCCTGTCCGAGTCCGCCCAGCAGGTGGAGCGTCCCGCAGTCGGCTGGGGCGCCCGGGCCGTGGCGCTCGCCATGCTGGTCCTGGTTCCCGTGCAGCTGGGCCTCGGGGGGCTCGTCGCCAGCTCTGGTGCCGGCCTCGTCTGCGGCACCTGGCCGACCTGCGACGGCACCAACTGGTTCCCCACCTTCCAGGGGCTGCTCGGCTACCAGCTGACCCACCGCCTCATCGCCTACGCGCTGATGGCCACCGCCACCGTGGGCCTCTTCCTGGCCCGCGGGCGCACGGTGCGTCCGGCCCGACTGCTGTTCCTCCTCGTCCTGGTGCAGGCCGGCATCGGCATTGCCAACGTGCTCACCCGGATGCCGGTCGAGGTCACGCTGGCCCACAGCGGGGGAGCCGCCGCGGTGTGGTTGTGCACCGCGTGGCTCAACTGGGAGGCGTGGCGTGCTCCGGCCGCTGCGCCGTCCACGACACGGTCGGGCGCTGCGTCGGACGCTGGCGCGACGACCCACACCGACCTTGCTCTGGAGAGCGCGTGAGCGAGCTGCCTGCCGACGCCGCCTTCCCGGCGCGCTCCATCGCCGACACCTTGCGGCTGTACCTCGACATCGCCCGGCCCCGGGTGCTCGCCCTCGTGGTGTTCACGGGTCTGCCGGCCCTGATGCTGGGCCGCTCGGAGTGGCCGGACCTGTGGACGGCCTTCTGGGTCCTGTCGGGTACCGCGGCCATCGGTGGAGCGTCCTCGGCCTTCAATGCCTACATCGAGCGGGAGTCGGACGCTCGGATGGCCCGCACCCGTCGGCGCCCCCTGCCGGCTGCGTCGGTGATGCCGCGGCTGGTGATCGGCTACGGCCTCCTCCTCACCGTCGTCGGCACCCTCATGATCGGGGCGACGGGCGGGTGGTATGCCGCGGCGATCGGCCTCGCCACGGTGGCCTTCTACGTCTTCGGCTACACCATGTGGCTCAAGCCGCGCACCCCCCAGAACATCGTGATCGGCGGTGCCGCGGGCTCCACGGCTCCCCTGATCGTGTCCGCCGCAGTCGATGGCTCCGTGTCCCTCGGGGCGTGGATCCTCTTCCTGATCGTGTTCCTGTGGACCCCCCCCCACGTGTGGGGCATCGCCATCTTCCGCAAGCGGGAGTACGAGGCCGCCGGCTTCCCGATGATGCCGTCGGTCGTGGGCGACCAGGCGACCCGGTGGCGCTCCCTGGCCTACACCATCGCCCTCGTGGCCGTCACCATGGCGCCCGTCGCGCTCGGGTACCTCTCCTGGGTGTACGGTGCGTCCGCGCTGGCCCTCGGCGCCTGGTTCACATCGTCCGTGGTCCGCTCCATGGTGAGCGACCGTCCCGTGATCGACTACCGCGTCTTCAAGGACTCCATCGTCTACCTCGCCCTCCTCTTCCTGGTGATGCTCGCCGAGCTCGCCTGGGTCTGACCCACACGGGGGGACGCCCTCCCTCCGGCACCCAACCAAGGACATCTCTGTGATGACTGCCCGCACCCTCACCGCCGTCGCAATCGCCGCGCTGCCCCTCGTGGCTGGCTGCCTGCCCCGGAGCATGGGGCGCGACGTGGACCAGGTCCAGCAGCGCTACCCTCACATCTACAAGCAGGAGCAGTGCTCGTCGTGGCTGAAGAGCTACTCGACGGGTCACCGCTACTGCGCCTCGCCGGCCTTCGTCGTGGGTGTGGAAGCGCCTGCCGCGGCGGCAGAAGAGGTCGACACCACCAAGACGGACAAGGCGAGCCTGATGGCCCGGGGCGAGGTCGTCTACAGTCAGACCTGTCAGGCCTGCCACCAGGCGAACGGCCAGGGAATGGAGGGCGCATTCCCTCCGCTCGCTGGCGCGGGCGAGTTCTACGGGGATGCGCAGAACCACGCGCGCATCATCGTCCACGGCCTCAGCGGAGAGATCACCGTCAAGGGCGTGACCTACAACAGCGCCATGCCGCCTCAGGGCACGCTGTCCGACTACGACATCGCTGCCGTCGCGACCTACGAGCGTCATAGCTGGGGCAACGACGATGGCGTCGTCCTGCCCGACGACGTCAAGGCCGTCCGATGAGCACTGCGTCTGCCGAGCTCGCTCCCAACCTCCAGCGCGGCATCTACGCGCTGTCTGCCGTGCTCTGCCTGGTCGTCGCCTTCCTGGTGCTCGGTCCGGTGCCGGCGGGGATGGCGGGCATGGTCGACGTGTCGATGCTCCCCTACGTGAACGCCACCCTCAACAGCGTCACGGCGGTCCTGCTCGTCGCCGGCTTCGTCGCCGTCAAGACCGGGCGGATCGCCCTCCACAAGACGCTGATGTCGTCGTCCTTCGGCTCGTCGACCGTGTTCCTGCTCTCCTACGTGACCTACCACTGGTTCAGCGAGGGCCCGGCGGTCTACGAGGGCGCCTTCCGCAGCCTGTACCTGTTCGTGCTGTTCAGCCACATCGTGCTGGCGGCCATCATTCTTCCCCTGGCGCTCACCACCCTCGCCCGAGGCTGGTTCGGCGCCATTCCGTCCCACAAGCGCATTGCACCCGCCACGCTGGCCATCTGGCTCTACGTCTCGGTCACCGGTGTGCTCATCGTGTGGATGGCCCACGGCTGACTCGCGCAACGGTTTGGTGCATCGCACCCCCCGCTGACTTCGTGTAGAACGCTGCCTCCGTATCTGGAACCTCCGAAAGGTCGATTCATGAACAAGCTCTCTTCCCTGGCGCTGGCCCTCGGCTTCATCGCCACCGTGGTGGCCGTCAACACCGGCTGCTCCTCGGCTCCGGCCGCAGGCCCCGAGCGCGGTGAGTACCTGTTCACCAACTACTGCGCCCCCTGCCACACCCCCTCGGGGATCGGGAAGCCGGAGGTTGCCGCGCCGGCCATCGCCGGTCTGCCCATGTGGTACGTGCAGCGGCAGCTGACCAACTACCGGCAGGACCTCCGCGGCTACCACTTCGACGACATCGAGGGGATGCGGATGAAGCCGATGGCGATGACGCTGATGTCCGACAACGACGTCGCCATCGTCGCCGAGTACGTCTCCCTGCTGAAGGCCGGCCAGCCCGCCGGTTCCCTCGACGGAGACGCGGCTCGGGGCGAGAAGCTGTACACCGAGAAGCTGTGCATCACCTGCCATCAGGCCGACGGGAAGGGCAACGAGGCGCTCAACGCGCCGCCGCTGACCCAGACCCACGACTGGTACCTCGTCACCCAGCTCAAGAAGTTCAAGGGCGGCATCCGCGGCGCGAAGGATGCCCAGGGCGGCACGATGCTCCCGATGGCCTCGGCGCTCGAGGAGCAGGACATGAAGGACATCGCCGCCTACGTCCTCACCCTTCGCGGCAAGTAAGATCGGTCCAACCTGGAGGGTACGCCCTCCAGCACCCCCTTTCACGAAACGACTTCTGGAGGCCGTCATGGCCAAGCAAGAGAGCTCGGACACCATCCTCCGCAAGACCTTCTTCGCCACGATGATCGGCGCTGTGCTGTTCATCAGCGCCGTCTCCATCTTCGTCCTCGCCTAGCGCACCCGGGCTCCGGCCCTCGTCGACTCCAGCCACAGGGGCTCGCCCCTTCGGCACCCGACGCATCAAGGAATCCCCATGATCGAGAACCTCCTGCCCCAGGCCTCCAGCTACGCGGGCGACATCGACCAGCTCTGGCTCATCCTGTCGGTCATCATCTGGTTCTGGTTCGCCTGCGCCCAGGGAATGTTCTTCTGGCTGCTGTGGCGCTACCGCTACCAGGAGGGTGTGCCGGCCGAGTACGTCACCGGCAACGAGAAGCACCTGAAGCGCTGGATCACCATCCCCCACGCGCTCATCATCCTGTGCGACCTCGTCGTCATCGCTGGCGCCATGCGGGTCTGGTACAACGTCAAGCAGGACCTCCCCGAGGCGGACATGACCATCCGGGTCGTGTCCCAGCAGTGGGCGTGGTCCTTCGTGCACCCGGGCCCCGATGGTGAGCTCGACACGGAAGACGACATCAAGACCGTCGACGACCTGAACCTGGTGGTGGGCAAGACCTACCACTGGAAGCTCGAGTCGCGCGACGTGCTCCACAGCTTCTCCATTCCGGTCTTCCGCCTCAAGCAGGACGCCATCCCCGGTCGCGAGATCACGGGTTGGTTCAAGCCCACCAAGACCGGCACCTACGACATCCAGTGCGCAGAGATGTGCGGCATCGGACACGGAATCATGGCGGCCCACGTCGTCATCCGGACCGAAGACGAGCACGCGGCCTGGATGGCCTCGCAGAGCAACTAGCTATCGGGGCCGCAAGGCCTTCACGGACGGCTCATCAGCCGTCCGCCGCCCCCAGAGGAAATCATGTCCGAAGCGGTAAAGATCGAAGGGCACGACCACCACGACGATCACCACCACGAGCCCACCTTCATCGAGAAGTGGATCTTCCCTCTCGATCACAAGTTCATCGGCATGCAGTACCTGTTCACGGGTATGTTCATGGCGCTGTTCGGTGGCTTCTTCGTCTACGCCTTCCGCATGCAGCTCGCCTTCCCGGGCATGAGCGTGCCCGGGTTCGGCACGGTCTCGCCCGCCGAGTACAACATGCTCATCACGAACCACGGTTCCGTGATGATCTTCTGGGTGGCGATGCCGGTGCTCATCGCAGCCTTTGGGAACTTCCTCATCCCGCTGATGATCGGCGCGGACGACATGGTGTTCCCGAAGCTCAACCGGCTCTCCTACCAGCTCTTCTTCATCAGCGTGCTCATCCTGATGGCGAGCTGGTTCGTGGAGGGTGGTGGCTTCGGTGGGGCCTGGACGGCCTACCCGCCGCTGTCGGCTGACGCGAACTACTCGATGACCCCCCTGGGTTCCTCCCTGTGGCTCCTCGCCGTCGCGGTCGAGTTCGCGGCCTTCCTGGTGGGCGGCATCAACTTCATCACCACGGCAATGAACTCCCGCGCCCCGGGCATGAAGGCGCAGGACGTGCCGATGACCGTGTGGATGATCTGCATCGCCAGCATCCTGTTCATGGCCTCGGTCGGTCCGCTCATCGCGGGCGCCATCATGCTCTTCTTCGACCAGATGGTCGGCACGGGCTTCTTCGACCCTCGCCGAGGCGGTGACCCCATCCTGTGGCAGCACCTCTTCTGGTTCTTCGGGCACCCCGAGGTGTACGTCGTGCTGCTGCCCGCCTGTGGCTTCGTGGCGGACGTCATCACGGTCTTCTCCCGCAAGAAGCTGTTCGGCTACCAGACCATCCTGTACACGGCGATCGGCACGGGCTCCCTGTCCTTCTTCGTGTGGGCCCACCACCAGTTCGTGGCTGGCATCGACCCCCGGATGGCGAACATCTTCACGGTCACCACCGTGCTCATCTCCATCCCGATCGCGGAGATGATGTTCCTGTTCATCGCCACGCTCTACGGTGGCTCCATCCGCTTCACCACCCCGATGCTCTGGGCCCTCGGCTTCATCGGCGAGTTCCTCATCGGCGGCGTGACGGGCATCTACCTGGGTGCCAGCGGCATGGACATCTACTTCCACGACACCTACTTCGTCATCGCCCACTTCCACTACACGTTCTTCCCGATCGCCTTCATCGGGACGTTCACGGCGCTGACCTTCTGGTTCCCGAAGATGTTCGGCCGGATGATGAACGACACCCTCGGAAAGGTTCACTTCTGGGGCACCATCATTCCGCTGAACACCATCTTCATCCCGCTGTTCGTCCTCGGAGCTGCTGGCCAGCACCGTCGGATCTACAACTACAACCACTTCCCGGACCTCTCGACCCCCGACCTGCAGGCACTGCGGATCGTGGCCACGGTGAGCCTCCTGGTCCTGATCGCCTTCCAGGCGGTGTTCCTGTTCAACTTCTTCTACAGCATCATCGCTGGAGAGAAGGCGCCGGTGAACCCCTGGAAGTCCAACACCCTCGAGTGGACGACGTCCTCGCCTCCGCCTCACGGCAACTGGCACCCGGACGACATGCCGAAGGTGTACCGCGGTCCCTACGAGTACAGCGTGCCCGGTCGTGAAGACGACTTCTGGCCCCAAAACGAGCCCGCCTGAGGAACACGACCATGGGTTTCCGTCCGATTGCCAACACCCGGTCCGCTACCGGGATCATGACCGCGAAGCTGGCGGTGTGGTGGCTCATCGCCTCCGAGATCGTCATCTTCGGGGGGCTGCTGGCCTGCTACATCATGCACCGCCTGGCTCACCACGAGTGGGCCTACTACGCCGTGCACACCAACGTCATCGCGGGTGCCACCAACACCATGATCCTGCTGACGTCCTCGCTCTTCGCGGTGCTCGCGCACCACGCGGCTGAGCAGGGCGACGGAAAGAAGGCCGCCCGCAACCTCCTGATCACCTGTGGCTTCGGTCTCGGGTTCCTCGTGGTGAAGTCCATCGAGTGGACCACCGAGATCCAGCACGGCTACACGATCACGGCCAACACCTTCTGGTCCTTCTACTACACGGCCGCCGGCATCCACGGCGCCCACGTCATCGTGGGGATGCTGTGCATGCTCTGGGTCGCCAACACCGCGCGCCAGGGCAAGGATCTCCACCGCGTCGAGAACGTCGGCCTGTACTGGCACTTCGTCGACCTCGTGTGGATCTTCCTCTTCCCCCTTCTCTACATCGCGAAGTAGGTCACCATGGCGGAACACGCAGAAGCAGCGGCCGAGCACGGCCACGATGACCACGGCCACGGCGAACACCACGACGTGTCCTTCTACTACAAGACCTACGCCGCCCTGGTGGTGCTGTTCATCATCTCGGTCGTCGGTCCGTACATCGGCGAGATCACCGGGATCCAGATCATCACGCTGATCACGGCCTTCGGGATCGCGGTGGTCAAGGCCGGCCTGGTCATCCGGAACTTCATGCACCTCAACGTCGAGAAGGCGTTCGTGCACTACTTCCTGATCACGTCGCTGGCGTTCATGTTCCTGTTCTTCTTCGCGGTGGCCCCGGACGTGCTGAAGCACGACGGCACCAACTGGGAGAACGTGGCAGCCAAGGACTGGATCGAGCAGAAGGATGCCGAGTACGCGGCCGGCGGTGGTGACCACCACGGCGGCGGCCACGGCGATGCCCACGGTGAGGACCACGGCGGTGGCCACGATGAGGGCCACGGCGAGAAGAAGGACGAGGGCGGCCACCACTGAGCCCTCCTGGGAGCTCCCTGCGGCGCTCCCGTTGTTTCCTCAGGCCGCCGCGAGCGGCCTTTCGTGTCTCCAGGGACCACCGAGGTTCGATATGGCAGGGATCATGTCCGACGAAGCCCCCCAGCGGCCCGAGCTGCGCCTCGTGCACCCGCCCCCCAAGGCGAGGAAGCCCGTGGTGCCGAACCAGGTGCTCGGCACGATCATCTTCATCCTCACCGAGGCGATGCTCTTCTCGGGCTTCATCAGCGCCTACGCCATCTCGAAGGCCAGCGTGCCCGTGTGGCCCCCGGCGGGCCAGCCGCGGCTTCCCATCGAGACCACAGCGGTGAACACGGTGATCTTGCTGCTGTCGGGGGCCCTGCTCTGGTACGCCGGACGGCTGTACAAGGACCGCCCCGAGGCGGTGCGACGGCCGCTGCTGGCTGCGGGCGGCCTGGGCCTGCTGTTCGTGCTGGGACAGGGCTACGAGTGGGTTCAGCTGCTCGCTGCAGGCCTCACGCTGCAGACGTCGGCTCACGCTGGCTTCTTCTACCTGATCGTCGGGGTGCACGGGCTCCACGTCCTCGGTGGCCTCGGGGCGTTGCTCCTCCAGGCCCGCAAGGAGATGGCGGGCACCATGAACGCCGACGGCTTCTGGGCGATGCGGCTGTTCTGGTACTTCGTGGTCCTCCTGTGGCCGCTCCTCTACTGGCAGGTCTACCTGTGAGCCGGGCGGTTAGGTTGGCCGGGTGGAGGTCGCCATGATGTGGCTGTGGAACGGAACCGCGCTCGCCTGTGCCGTGTGCGGTGGCCAGGACACAGAGGCCGTCCGCCAGGCGTTCATCGACACCACCATCTTCCTGTCGCTGCTGCCGCTGGGCGCCATGGGCGGCGTAGGGATCTGGATCTGGCGTCGGAGCCAGCAGATGGAGCTGGAAGAGGCCCGGGAAGGCTGACCGCTACTGCGGCTTGGCCATCTCCCGCGCTGGTCGCGCGAAGCCGCCACCGAGCATGAGGCCCCCGGCCGGGGCCACCTGGTTCCCCTGGATGTCGACGCCCACCTCGGCTCGCAGCGTGAAGCCCCAGAAGCGGCTTCGGCGCAGCTTGAAGGCCAGGCCCGTCCGGGCGGTCCCGCCCACCGCGGTGGGGCCGTCGCTGCCGACGGGGATGGCGATGCGGGGGCCGCCGCCGAGGACGAAGGAGGGGTTGGCGACGAAGATGTCGATCCCCCGCCGGACCTCCAGCATGGGGGCGAGGCTCCACACGCCGCTCTGGGGGAAGGCATCGAGGCGGGTGGTGGACACGATGGCCCAGAAGCGACCGAAGGCGTACGCATCATCGTAGGTGCCGCGCCACCAGCCGAGGGAGACGTGCCCGGCCACCGCTGCCTGGGTCGGACGGCCCGTCATCCCGACCCCTGCACCGACCTCCACCACCGGACCGCTCTGAGGACCGGTGATGGCGTGGGCAGGAGCAACGAGGAGCCACAGGGTGAGCAGCGAGATCATGGCGCAGCCTACCGCAGCCCAGGGCGTCCGGGGGAGGGCGGCTCTGGGGCTACGGGCTCGCCCGTCGCGGGGTCGACCAGCCAGATCGGGCCTGTGACCGCCCACGCTTCTCGGTCCCGCACGACCGCGATGGCCCAGCGCGCGTCCTGTGGAGGGAAGCTCCGCGCGACCGGCCCCTCGGCGCGGTGGACCAGGCCCTGGTCCGTCCACAGCTCGACCGTGCCCGTGTCGGCGTCGAGTCGGCTCGCGACCAGGGTCTGCCGGGTGCGGTCCAGGACGACCAGCGGGCCGCTGCCCGCGCACACAGGCCCCGCGAACAGAGCTTGGTCCACCTCGGCGATCGCGAGGGCGGCTCGGTCCCCGACAGGCACCCAGGTGTGCTCGGCCGTCGGCGTCAGGCTGCGACCCTCCTCGAGCCGGTCGAGCCAGGGGCTCCAGTTGTCGAGGTCGTCGTCGGGGGCCTCGAGGTGGACCAGGTCCGGGAGGGCGGGGAGGGTGTGTGCCGGCCCCAGCATGTCGAGGGTGGCGACATCCACCTGGACATGGCGGATCTCGTTGGTGCCTCCCCAGGCAGAGGCGAAGGCCTCGACGGGGTCGTCGGTGGCAGCACCCAGGGCACCGTGGGCGTTCTTGCGCGCGTTCTCGGGCACGGGCCAGGCCGCGATGCGCCAGGGACCGTCGGGCCCCACACCCCGTCGGAGCAGCCCGCCGTGAGCGCGAAGCTCGCTCCGTGCGTCCTCCCACGGGTCGATGTCGACGGTGTCGTCTTCCACGAGGAAGGCCGCTACGTCAGCGCCCATGGCGTGCACCCGCCGCACGGCGTCCCCGTTGGTCCCACGCCAGCTTCGGTTGCGGTCCGACGGGGCCCCGATCTGGACGAGGGCCCACTCGTCGCGCCCGCCGCCTCGCCAGGGCGCCTCCACCTCCACCACGTCGCCCGGGAGGACCTCGACCGTGGCGGACCAGGCCTCGCGGAGTGGGTCAGCGCGAAGCTGCAGGTCGTAGATGCCAGGGCCTGTGGCCAGCGTGCCGCCCCCGGGTCCCAGGATCCGCTCGCCGCTCCGCCCGTCGTCGCTGGACCAGTCGAGGATGGCGCCACGGCGGTCAGCGAGCACGATCTCGAGGCTGCCTTCGTCCCCTCGGGGAGCGTCGACCCCAACGGGCGTGAGAGGAACCCAGGGCCCCGGCGCGCGCCCCGACTGGACGGCTCGGACGGCGTCGACCGCCTCGATCCAGGTCGTCCCGAGATCCCGGTCGACCGGTGCGCGGCCGACCACGACCCCGTCCCTCTGGAGCTCCAGGACCGGTGCGTCGGTGCGCACCTCCACCAGCGGTTCGTCGAGCGCCCACGCCTCGGAGGGGGTGTCGACGCGGAAGGAGGGGCTGTCGGTGCGGATCGCCCCCCCCAGGTCGACGGTCGCTCCGCCGTCCCTGAGCACCATGTCGGGCATCGCGAAGGCCTCACCATCCCGCTCCACGGCGCCTCGGGGGTGGATGTAGAAGCCGTCCGCTCCCTCGGCCTCGATCGTGGAGCCGTCGAAGCGCCAGCGCACCTCGGCCCAGCGTCCTTCGGACGGCGCCGGCTGGTCCGGGAGGGAGACGACGGTGCCTGCCACGGTGATGGCATCGTCCTCCAGCGACCACTCCGCGATGTCGAGCCAGCCGCCGCCCACCAGCGGGACGGCCTCGTGGAGACGGTCTGCGCCGTCGGGCCACACCGAGAGGTCGAGCAGGGAGAGGCCGCCGACGTGGGCGATGCTCAGGGCATCCTGGGGATGGCGGAGGATGGCTCGGAAGCGGTCCGTCGCCACGTAGATGTCTGCGCCGATTCGGCCTTCGCCGCCCGCTGGCTGCTGCTCCCGACAGCCCAGTGGCTCGAGCACCAGCTCGCCAGGCAGGGGCTGCTCGTGGCGACAGGGAGGGGCCCCCGGTCCGACCGGCTGACAGGCAGCGAGGAGCAGCGCCAGCGGCAGCGGTCTCGTGGCCTACTCCTCGGCCTCGGCCCGCTGCAGCTTGAACACCTCGATGCGGACGCTCTTCTCCACCCACCCCTTGGGGAGAACGCCGTCGGTCCACCACCAGGTGCGGGTCTCGCCGGGCTGGATCGGCACCTTCTTCTCTTCTTCGATCGGGACCGGGTAGGTCGGTGCGACGACGGGCCATGTCTTGGCCATCAGCGAGGCGCCCTGCTCGTTGAGGTAGTGGATCTTGAGGCGCATGTCGGTGATGACCTCGTCGCCGTTGTTGGTGACGTCGACCTCGACCCCCCAGCCATCCAGCGGGCCCTTGGGGTCCTCCGCCATGTTGACCTGCTTGAACCGGGGCTCGGAGAGCGTCACCTTGTCGAGGTACTCGAGGACCTCGATCATCCGCTTGGCCTCCGCTCGTCGCAGCTTCTCGGCCTTCGGGTACTCCTCGAGGAACTGGTTCCAGGACGCAGAGGTTCCCTCGGCCTTCGCCCAGTCGAAGAGGAAGCCCTCCCGCTCTTCGAGGGCCCGCTTGCGCAGCTTGCCCTTCGGGAAATGCTCCAGGTACGCGTCGTAGGCCTCGAGGGACTTCTCCTTGGCGGCCTTGGAGAGGTAGAGCGTCTCCAGTCGGTCGTTGGCCTGCAGGACCCAGCGACCGTCCGGGTAGTCCTTCAGGTACTGCTCGTACTGGGGAATGATGACGTCGGGGTCGGCGTCGGGGGTGTCGGCCTGCTGAATGGCGGAGAAGCCGTCGCCGCAGGCGATGAGCATGGCGAGGACGAGTGTGCGAAACATGGAATTCCCCCCAGAGGCGCAGGACGTGGACCCGTCGCGCCGACGGCGGGCAGTAGACCACAGACGGACGTCGACGGAAAGCCTGGTTGTTGCCCAGGTAGCCAGGTGGCGTCAGCCACGGCCCGTCATCTTGGCCGGCACGACCACCTCGTCGAACTCGGCAGCGGTGAGGTGACCCAGGGCGAGGCAGGCCTCCTTGAGCGTGGTGCCCTCGGCGTGGGCCTTCTGGGCGATCTCGGCGGCCTTGTAGTAGCCGATGCGCGTGTTCAGGGCGGTGACCAGCATCAGGCTCTTGCTGACCAGGTCGTCGATGCGGCCCTGGTTGGCCTCGATGCCCTTGGCGCAGTTGTCGTCGAAGCTCGTGCAGGCGTCGCCGATGAGCTGAGCGCTCATGAGCACGTTGAAGGCCATGACGGGCTTGAACACGTTGAGCTGGAACTGGCCGTGGGTGCCGGCGACCGTGACCGCGGCGTCGTTGCCGATGACCTGAGCCGCAACCATGGTGAGGGCCTCGCACTGGGTCGGGTTGACCTTGCCGGGCATGATGGAGCTGCCGGGTTCATTGGCGGGGAGCACGATCTCGCCGATGCCGGTGCGAGGGCCGCTGGCCAGCAGGCGGATGTTGTTGGCGATGTGCATCAGGCTGACCCCGAGCCGCTTGAGGGAGCCGGACATCTCCACCATGGCGTCGTGGGCCGACAAGGCCTCGAACTTGTTCTCGGCGGTCACGAAGGGGTGGCCGGTCAGCTCCGCGATCTTGGCGGCGACGGCCACGTCGTAGCCCTCGGGGGTGTTGAGGCCGGTGCCGACGGCGGTGCCGCCGAGGGCCAGCTCCTTCACCCGGGCCAGGCTGTCGGTGACCGCGGCCATTCCCCGGTCGAGCTGGGTGACATAGCCGCTGAACTCCTGGCCCAGCGTCAGGGGCGTGGCATCCATCAGGTGGGTGCGCCCGGTCTTCACGACGTCGGCGAAGGCGATGGCCTTGCCATGGAGGGTGTCGCGGAGGCCCTTGACCCCGGGGAGGGTGTGCTCCACCACCTTCACGTAGGTGGCGATGTGCATCGCGGTGGGGAAGGTGTCGTTGCTGGACTGGCTCTTGTTGACGTCGTCGTTGGCCTTGACGAGCTTCTCGGTCCGGAAGTCGGCGCCGAGGATCTCGGTGGCCCGGTTGGCCACGACCTCGTTCACGTTCATGTTGGACTGGGTGCCGGAGCCCGTCTGCCAGACGACGAGGGGGAACTCGTCGTCGTGCTTGCCCGCCAGCACCTCGTCGCACGCCTGGGCGATGGCCTGGGCCTTCTCGGAGGAGAAGTCCGTGAGCTCGGCGTTGGTGAGCGCTGCGGCCTTCTTGAGGATGGCGAACGCCTGGATGATCTCGATCGGCATCCGCTGTCCGCCGATCTTGAAGTTCTGCAGGCTCCGCTGGGTCTGGGCGCCCCAGTAGCGGGCGTCGTCGACCTCGATCGTGCCCATCGTGTCCTTCTCGATGCGAACCGCCATCTCGTCCTCCAGGAGGGCGCCTGCCGTCGTCGCGTGGCGCCATGGGGTGGCCCGTCGACTAACCGCCGTGGCACGGACGCGGGACGAGGTGCTGCGTTAGGGCGGCGAGATGGGCCTGTCCGTCGCCATGCGCGCCATCCCCCGCGACCGCCGTGTGTTGGTCAGCGAGGTGTACGTCTCGATCCAGGGGGAGTCCACCCACGTGGGCAAGCCCTGTGTGTTCGTGCGCCTGGCCCGCTGCCCGCTGCGCTGCTCGTGGTGCGACAGCGAGTTCACCTTCCAGGGGGGGGAGCCGCGGGACATCGAGTCGGTCGTGGAGGAGGCCCACGCCTTCGGGGTGCGAACCGTCGAGCTCACCGGCGGCGAGCCCCTGGTCTGGCCTGCCGCACCCGCCCTCATGCAGCAGCTTCTCGACCTGGGCCACGAGGTGCTCCTCGAGACGTCGGGGGCCATGCCGATCGACGCCGTGCCCGAGGCCGTCCACGTGATCATGGACCTCAAGGCGCCCGACTCCGGGGAGGAGCGCCGCAACCGCTGGGCGAACCTGGAGCACCTGCGCCCCCACCACGAGGTGAAGGTCGTCATCGCCAGTCGGCGCGACTTCGACTGGGCCGTGGAGCAGGTGCGGGAGCGGGGGATCCGCGAGCGCTGCGAGGTGCTGTTCTCCCCGGCCTGGGGCCACGTCACACCCCTGGAGCTCACCGAGTGGACGCTGGCGTCGGGGCTCGACGTGCGTGTGCAGGTGCAGCTGCACAAGGTGGTGTGGGACCCGGACGCGCGAGGCGTCTGACCGCTACTGCAGCTTGTCGTAGTCCACGTAGGCCTTGAGGATGGCGCACTGGCCCAGCTGCGGCGGCGTCTCGACGAGCCAGGGAGGCGGCTCTTTCAGATCTTTGTCGAAGCGGGCCAGGCAGGGGATGGCGACGGCTCGGGCCATCGTGCGGGCGGCCTCGCGGATGGCGAACTTCGTGGGCCCCTCGGGCACCTCGTTGACCTGCAGGGCGATCGACGGCGTCTGGTTCGGCTGGAAGGCCAGGTTCTCCAGCTCGTAGCGGAAGTCGTGGGCGTACAGCGCGACGAGGCGCTGGGCGATCCAGTGGTTCTCCCCCTCGGTGGTGCCGATGAGCTTGGAGGAGCGGCTCCCCAGCTTGCGGGTGAGGGCGGAGGCGATCTCGTTGAGATCGTCGCGGTCGTCGAATCCGTCGACGTGGAGGCACTGGCGCCCGCCCTGCAGCTCGGCCCCCTCGGTGACGATGAGGTCGTCCATGTAGGAGGCCTCGACACGGACTGTCTCCAGGGTGGCGTCGAGACGAGCCCGCTTCTTGGCGATGTCGTTGGAGGAAGCGAGGTCGACATCGACCAGGGCGTCGGGCTGGAGATTGCCCAGGCCGAGGTTGTAGGCCATCCGGTAGGTGAGACCCAGGGGACCGCGCCCACACACCTGCTTGCCCTCCGAGTCGAGGACGACCCGCCACTTCTTGTCGTCGCGGGAGCCAGCGGCGGCGAAGGCCAGGGTGCGGTTGAGGTTCTCCGGCAGGCTCAGCTTCTTCTTGAACAGCCCGTAGGCGCCGTTCTCGTTGGCGTAGACCGTGCGGTACTTCGGGGCGTCCGCGAACACGACCCGCAGCTCGTTGGCGAAGGCCTCCCGAAGCATGTTGTCGGACTCGATCGTCTCCTTCCACCGGGTGTCGACCAGGAGGTTCTGGGTGAGCTGGGCGAAGCTCGGGTCTCCCTCCTGGCTCTCCTCGAAGCCGCACTGGTCGCGGCAGGTGGTGAGCTGCTTCTGGTAGGACTTCTTGGCCGAGTTGGTCCGGTACAGCGCGCCGCAGGACCCGAACGTGAACAGGTAGCCGGACAGCAGCATCATGCCGGCGACGATGTACCGGGGGCTGAAGATCTGCCCCGTCTTGATCATCGTCCACGTGCGCATCCACATGTTGCCGAGGCGGCTCGAGAACACCGCCGCGAAGCCACGGCGCTTGATCTCTCGGACGATGCCGTCGGTGCGGATGTTGGGCTTGTTGACGCCGGGCCAACCGGGGCCCTCGGACTCCTTGGCCGCGGCCTCGATGGCCTTCTTGTCCTTCTCGGCCTGGATGAAGAAGCGGGGGCCCTCTGGGGTGACGAGGCTGAAGCTGTCGCCCGTCTTGCAGGCCAGGGGCGCCGTGACCTGCTTGCCCTTGCCACCGCTGCTGCGGAAGTAGAACACGGCGGCCGTGCGGTCGACGGGGGCGAGGATGTAGGTCTCGTCCTGCTGCTTGAGGACCTTGACGTGCTGGCCGGCCACCCCCAGCGTGGCCGGGAGCGTGATGTCTGAGTTCTCCGGGTCCGAACCGAGGCGCATCTCGACCGAGTCGAACGGCCCGAACCGGGTTCCGCCGAACTCCTGCGAGAGCTGCAGGAAGGTCATCGTCTTCGCCATCGAACCCCCCAACCGGCGGTCGTCTGTCCCAACGGTATCAGCGCGGGAGGGTTCGCGTCGTCGTCAACGGCGGCGAGCAACCCCTGCCACCAGGCCCAGTGCGATCCACCCCACGGCCGCCGTGGGCGCCACGGAGCACGACGAGCCCCCCTTCTCACCAGCCAGGTCGCCGGCGCCGAGGCAGTCGGAGCAGGCCGGGGGCCCGGTGTCGATCGTGGTGGTGATGTCGGTGGTGTCGTCCGTGGTGGTGTCGTCGGTGGTCTCGGTGTCCGTCGCGGAGCCGTAGCCGGTGTCGCCCGTGGACTGGGTGCCCGTGAAGGCCAGAGCCGTGGCAGGGAGCGCGAGCCACAAGGAGACGATCAGGTGCCGCAACGGGTCCTCCACGAGCCTGTTGAAGAGGCTGACGTCGTGCATTAACAGGGCCAGTCCAACTCCACCGCACTGGTAGGGAGATCGCATGTCCAAGCAGGCCACCATCGCGAGCCTGGTCCGTACCGCCGCCAAGTCCGAGACCGATTTCACCGAGACGGTCGAGGGCGTCTTCGACGAGGCCGATCCCGAGCGCATCGCCGAGTTCTTCGACCGGCTGAACATCCCGCGCTCCACCGGCGCCGAGGCGGGTCTGCTCGATCCGCTGCCCAACCTCGTCACCGAGAACTCGATGCGGATCTGGGGCTTCGAGGAGGAGGTGGCCATCGGCGCGGGCATGCAGCGCTTCCTCGACCGCCATGAGCGCAAGATCAAGTGGCACGCCACGCACCCCTCCCTGGAGGGGAGCGAGAACGTGCTGCTCCTGTTCCGGGCCTGCATGTGCACCACCACCCTGCGCCTCGGCCGCCTGCGCAAGCTGCTGTCGACCAAGTCCGAGCTCACGCCCCTCGAGTGGTCCCAGGCCCGTCGCCTGATGAACAAGGCCTACCTGTCCTTCCGGAACTTCCTGAACCTCGTGGCCGAGCCCTGGCTCGAGGCGATGCGGTCCACGTTCGAGGCCCACGAGCTCACCGAGCGGATCGGCAACTTCTACGAGCTGGTCGACGCCCACGTCGCGTCCCTCGAGGGCCACAAGGACGACCTCGAGGAGAAGCGCCGGGAGCTCACCGTCACGCCCGACGGTCATCCCCCCGTGAAGCCCCCCGTCTACTTCCACGGAGACCTTCTCGGCAAGGGCCCGTGGAAGCTGTACTGGTCCAACGTGAACGGCAAGGCCCACACGTTCCGCGAAGCGGCCATCTGAGGTCGTCGGTGGGCCCGCTCCGGCCCACCGCTGCTACACTGCTGCCCGTGACGGGGCACCCGTGAACATCTACCTCATCCCGTATACGCCAGGACGTCACCTGGTGATGGGCTACGTCCTCTCGGGCGTGGCCCTCGTGACGTGGTGGCTGCTGCTGCTGTTCTTCGTGCATGGCCAGACGTGGCTGTTCGACACGATGGGCTTCATGTTCAAGCAGTACATGGAGGGGCCCATGTTCCTGGGCTCCATGGCCCTGGCGCTCTCCATGGGCTCGCTGTTGCTGGAGGGCTCCCTCCGGCGACGTCGCCTCCGCTGGCGGATGCTGCTCACCGGGCTGTCGGGCGGCATCACCTTCTTCGGCTTCATGATCAGCTACCCCATCTGGCAGTACATGCTGCCGGTGTTCACAGGGGACGGGCTCGACCCGCTCGTGGCCGACTCCAACCTGGTCACGCTTCGCTTCCGCCTTCCCCTGTGGCTCCTGGCAGGCTTCTGGTCGGGCATCGCTCCGTTCTTGATCCGACGCTTCCACCACTGGAGCGCCTCCAGGTGGGGAGTGATGAAGGACTCGGCCTTCGTGCCGCCCCTCCCCACCTGGCTGGAGTGGGTGAACCAGCTGTTCAGCCACGTCGCGGGAGCCGTCGTCGCGGCGTCCTTCGGGGCGGCGGTGTGGCACCTGTTCGGTCACGACAACCGCATCGCCGGGGACCTGTACTGGGCGTCCGCCCTCGGTCCGATGGTGTGGGGCTTCCTGTACGGCGTCCTCGTGTGGCCCATCCCCGACGACCTCTACGCCGGCTGGATGCGGGTGCTCTCCAGTGAGCGCTACGGCCTGCGCATCCCCATTCCCCACGCCGATGGCTCTCCGGCCGAGCGCTTCGTGGGGCACTTCCCCCGGGGCCTCGACATGTACCTCCCGGCGGATCAAGCCGTGGCGGAGCTCCACATCAGCTTCATCGTGGACGGCAACAGCCGGTATGCGGTGCGGGGTCTGTCGATTCAGCCCACCCAGGTCAAGCGCTTCCTCGAGCGGGTCGATCTCCGCTACGACCCTCGTCGTCCGGCGCCCCTCGAGACCGAGCTCAAGATGGAGGACCGCATCCTGCTCGGTCCAAACGGGGAGACCGTGGTCGAGTTCATCATGCTGCCCAAGGAAGAGCGCTGATGCAGCTGCTGATGTGCGCGCTGCTCCTGCTCCTGGGCTGCCAGACCGAGCTGTACCCGGCTCCGATCCCGGGCACCGCCTACCGGATCGGCAAGGACGAGTTCAAGAAGGACTCGGAGATCTACGTCGACCTCCTGACCACCGAGCTGGAGTGCATCGGCGTGGGGGTCGACGACCTGGATGCGTGCCTGCCGCGCGCGGATCGGGCTGCGGGAGAGGTCCAGCTGGGCTTCGTCCTCCGCGACCCTCAGACGAGCACGCAGCTCTACCGGTCCATCACCCCTGACCAGATCCGCGTCACCCACGACCGTTCGACCCAGCAGAAGGTGGAGCTGATCCCCCACGAGCCGGTGGAGGGAGGGCAGCTGTTCATCCTCCTCATCGACGGCTCTGGCTCGATGCACGAGAACGATCAGGAGCGCATCCGCAAGGTGTACGATGCGCTACTGCAGCCCGCGGTGGTCGAGCGCTTCTTCCCCAACGGGGCCAGCACGAAGTCAGGGGTGGTGCTGCTGCGCTTCTCCGACACGGTCGTCGGCATCGACGGCCAGGCTCCGCGCGTGGTCACGAAGCCCGGTGAGTACAAGAAGCTCATCAAGAACCACCTGCTCCAGAAGTCCGGGGGCTACACCCACCTCTACGGCGCGGTCCGCTACGGGGTCACCGAGCTCCTCAACCAGAAGAAGATCGCCGACTACATCACCGTCAAGGGAGCCGAGCCCACCTTCGTGGTCCTCACCGACGGCTTCAACAACGAGACGGCGAAGGACACCTGCGCGATGAACGCGCCGCGGCTCCAGGAGACGGTGGACCTCCTCCGCGACCGACGCACGGCAGGCACGGCCAACATCCGTCCTGTGGTGTTCGCGGTCGGTCTCGGTCGTCCCATCGACGGAGGGCGCAAGCCGAAGTCCAAGAACGCCAAGGTGACCGCGCCGGCGCTGTGCGGCCCGTACGGGGAGCGCCGGATCGACGGCGACCTCGAGGACTACGGCATCGACGCCGTCTCGCTGCAGTGGATGGCCGAGGCGGGAGGGGGCCGCAGCTTCGTGCGTCGCAACAGCGACGAGCTGGCCGAAGTGTTCAAGGAGGCCGCGCGCCCCCGGTATCGATGGTACGAGCTTCGCTACCGCACGAGCGACGCCCTGTACCACCGCAAGAGCTTCGACATCGAGGTGCAGCTCACCTCGGCGGAGCTGGCCCAGACCAAGGTGGCGATGTACCCGTCCGCCTGGGTGGACGCCCCCAGCGGCCGCGCCCACGGCGACGACGACTGGGTCTACCCGAGCGCCTTCCGAGAGAGCCTGCTGCTGCTGATGATGCCCCTCGGACTGCTCGTGTTCCTCTTCTTCCTGAGCCCCGCCGTGTTCACCGCCCGAAGGGCCATCACCCGTCGCGCCCGCACCCGACGGTGAGCGAGGTCCCCTCCAAGCTCGGCGACTACTCGGTCGAGGCCGTCCTGGGAGAGGGCCACTTCGGCACCGTCTACATGGGACGGGGACAGGTGCCAGCCGGCAAGGGGGCTCGCAGCGAGCGCGTGCGGAGGGTCGCGATCAAGCAGCTGCGCGTGTGGTCCATGGGGGGCTTCGAGACGCTGGTGCGAGAGTTCGAGCTGCTGGGGCAGGTCCGACACCGTGCGCTCTGTCGGGTCTACGAGTTCCTGGACCGTGACATGGCCGTCGTCATGGAGCACGTCGAGGGCTGCACCCTGAGGGAGATCCTCGACGCCATGTCCGCCCGCAAGGAGCCCGTGTGGGTCGACGCGGTGCTGGTGATCGGCATCGAGCTCGCCGACTGCCTGGTGCAGTGCTGGTCCGCGCCGGGTCCCAACGGGCCGCTGGGCCTCGTCCACCGTGACATCAAGCCCGAGAACATCATGCTGACCCCCGGCGGTGGGGTGAAGCTGCTGGACTTCGGGCTGGCCGCCTTCGACGAGCCCTTCGACCCCGGCGTGCAGGGGACCCCCCTGTACATGGCCCCCGAGCAGGCGCGCGGGGAGCCGGTGGACCATCGCTCGGACCTGTTCAGCCTCGGGTTGGTGCTCCACGAGCTGTTGATGGGGGCGCCGAGCTACCCCATTCCCACCCAGGACCGAGAGAGCCGCATCCTCGACCTCCTGGAGCGGGTAGAGCGGGCCGACCTCGACGAGGAGCTCGCGGCGCTCAGAGACGCCCACCCCCGCGTCGGTGAGGTGGTGGCCCGCTGCCTGGCCCGAGACCCCAGGGATCGGCCGGTGGACGGGCACGAGCTGATGCTCGACCTCAAGCGCTGCGGCTCGGCGACCCGGGGAGACCCCCTGGCGGACTTCGCGGCCTACTACTTCGGGCAGGTGGCCAAGGGGACCTCTGCGCCGGCTCCCACCATCAGCCCGCCGGCGAAGCCCATCGGGGAGTCTCCAGCCGAGGTGCAAGGTTCCGGGGCTTCTCACGTTCCGGGTATGATGACGGACGAGGGCGTCGCACCGACCCCTCCATGCGAAGGAGAACCCGGCAAGGCGATGGCAAATCCACCCCCCAGGCCCGGCAGCAGTCCTCCCCGTCCCAAGTCGGGCGGCGGTGCTGCCGGCTCTCGACCGCGTCCCGCTGCGCCTTCCTCGGCGCGCCGTCCCCCCATGGGCGGAAAGTCGTGGACGCCCCCGAAACAAGACGCCAAGCCGGCCGGTGCGTCCGACACGCCCGCCCCGCCCCCCGCACAGAACCTGCGGATGGTTCCCCTCTCCGACGAGGACGCCGATCCGGAGATCGGGCGTGGCAAGCCGTCGAGCGCCACGGAGTTCTTCACCATCCCCAAGCGGCAGGTGGAGAGCGACGAGGAGTTCGTCGAGCTCCGTCGGAACGACCCCGTGGCCAAGGCCTCCCAGCCGGCTCCTGGGCCTGCGCCGGGCGCGAACCCCCACGGCGGCGCCCCGATGGCTCCGCCGCCGGGTGCTGCGCCTCACGGAATGGCCCCGGGGATGCCCGTCCCCATGGGGGTTCCGATGGGGATCTCCGGCCCCGTGGCCGGCGGTGCTCTGCCTCCGGGCTACGGCGGCGCGGGCATGGCCTCCCTCCCGCCCGACCCCTCCCAGGACCTCGAGCGCGCCCAGTCCTACCGGGTGTTCGCGGTGGTCGCGGGCCTGATGATGATGGTGATGTGCGCCGTGATCGTGGCCATGGGGGTGCTCGCGTACGGCGTGTACCTGATGGATCAGGAAGAGACGGCAGCCACCAACCCCGACATCCTCCGGCCCCCGCCGGTGGCGCCTCAGGCCCCGATCGACACGGGCGTCAAGGAGCCGGAGCCTCCGCGCACGCCTGCGCCGAGCACCGCGCCGCGCCCGACGCCCAAGTCGGCCCCACGTCCGGCACCCACACCGAAGCCTCCGCCGCCCCCCGCGCCCGTGGCGTCGGGAACGGTGACGGTGAAGATCCCGACGGGAGCAGGCATCAGCCGGATCGACGTCAAGTGCGAGAACAGCACCGAGCGGTGGCGGCAGAGCTTCGTGAACGGCACCGCGAGCATCCCGAACGTCCCGGGGCCTGGCTCCGACAAGTGTTGGGGCACCCTGAAGGGGCCCGGCGCGCCCATGAAGATCGTCGTCGCCGGTGGCAACTCCTACGACTGCATGATCGACGGCACCGTGGCGCGCTGCAAGTAGCGCCGCTGCGCATCGACGCGGCGTTCATGGCATGATGCCGGGGCCGCGGGGTTCGACCCCGCTCCCTGTTCCAACGTTTCCAGGGCCGCCTCCGTCGGTGGAGGTGCAGCAGAGGGGAAGTGGATGTTCCAGATGGTGTTGGTGGCCTTGGGCCTTTTCTTCGGCACGGCGCATGCCGCCGACATGCCGGAGCCGCCGGAGGCCGAGCCCGCTCGGGCGACCGCCGGCCCGTTCGGAGGGGGCCGTGGTCCCGCTGAGACCGTGGCCGACGAGGTCGAGAAGAAGAAGTCCGAGAAGGAGCTCGCCCGCGAGGCACGCTTGAAGGCCATCGACGACGCGTCGAAGGCCCAGGCGGCCCGGGTCGTCGTCCTGCAGTGGAAGGGCACCGACACGACCTACAAGAACGAGAACCTCCAGCGGAACGTGCGGTCTCGGATCGCCCGTCCCGAGGCTCGCTTCTACCCGGACATCGACCTGTACCAGTCCGGTCGTACCGAGCCCGATCAGTCCCTGCGCCCCGTCGACCAGCGCGCCGTCGTGCCGGATGATGCGATCGCTCGCCTCACCGACGCCGCCGACGAGGTCGCCACCATCCCGTGGAACGCTCTCTCGGAGGCGGACTGGGGAATCCGGGCCCAGGAGCTGCTGCGTCTGTCCCGGGAGATCTGGTTCGTCGACCGTCCGGAGCTGCGGGAGCCCCTCTTCCTGCTCTACGCGCAGATCGGCCGCGCTGCGGAGAACGCCTCCCAGGGCTCGCCCCCCTACTACGAGTCGGTCCGCGGTCGCACCGTCAACTACTTCTGGTACCTGGCGGCCTCGCTGGCCCACCAGGACCCGTCGCTGATGTCGAAGATCACCGACAACGACCTGAACACCTCGATCACCTTCCTGAAGGACCAGATCGACTCCGGCGCCTTCGAGCCCCAGATGCTCTCCTTCGCGCTGGAGGACCGGGTCTTCGACGCCAAGGGCTTCGCCGACGAGTACATCCTCGTGGTCGACGGCATCGAGCAGACCATCACCAACACCGACGGCATCCTGGGCGTGCCCCCCGGCCGCACCGATGTCTACCTCAAGCGCGACGACGGCCACTCCCTGTCGGACCGCGTCGAGATCGGCAAGATGGACGACAAGGTCTACTTCGTGCGGAACAACGCCCGCACGCTGATGGGCCTCGACTTCATCCAGCAGCTGATGGAGAACCCCAACGAGTGTACGCCGTCCCTCGACGGCAAGATCCTCACCTACCTCTCCATCTACCAGCGCCTCCACCCCACCTCCGACATCTACATCGTGGTGCCCGAGCGCGGCTCCACCGCCCCTGGCCGCCTCTTCCTGTGGCGCTGGAACCCGCTCCTCGGCCAGCTCACCCTGGTCCGTGACAACACCGGCGGCTTCCCGATTCGCTTTGCGATCCTGGCGAGCACGGGGGTGGCCTTCGGCACGGTCGACTACGCCAAGCCCGACCCCACCGAGCTCGAGGCCAGTGTGGGCAACGAGCCCGGCGCGCCGCCGAACGTGCCTCAGCGCATCGACCAGTTCGCCGGCGGTCTCTCTCCGATCGTCGACGGCGTGCCCATCGACTGGCAGCTCCGGGGCCACTACAACCGGCTGATGATGGCGGTGGGCCTGCAGTACAAGATCGGCTTCGGCGGCGCCGACGAGCCCTCCTTCATCGACGCCTACCAGATCGACAAGGGCGAGGACGTCGCGGTCCAGCCTGCCCAGGTGCCATGCCCCAATGGGGAACTGGGCGACGACTTCGCCGAGCTCTCCGCGTCCCAGCAGGCCGAGTGCCGAGGCACGGGAGTAGAGTCGGACGCGAGCAACGAGTACACGACCCAGGTGCTCGCCCTTCGAGAGCGTCAGATCCAGCGTCTGGTCTACATGACCATCGGTGTGGTGCTGCGACGCGATGCCTCGTCGGGCTTCGGCCCCCGCGGCTACCTGCGCTTCGGCTGGACGAACGCCCCCCACGCCATCGATATGACGGCCCACGTGGGCTACACCGCCCGCATCGGACGCTCCGAGGCCGAGAACAAGAAGGACGAAGACCGCGGTGGTCGCGTGCGCGCCATCCTCGACGTGGACTTCTTCGGTGGCGTGCTCGCACCCTACCGGAGCTCGATCTACATGGCGCCCTACGACGGCACCAACAAGTTCCTGTTCGTCGGGAAGCCCTTCGCGACCTTCGGCTTCACAGTCGGTGCCGGGATGACGTTCTAGGGTGTCCTTCGTCGTCGAAGGGAGCCTCGGCGGCCCCTTCGGACCCTGGCTCGCCCGGGGACCGGAGGGGCCCGTCGTCCTGAGGCGCAGGGCTGGAGCCCTGTGTGCCACGGGTCACGGTGTGGTGGCGGACGCCTTTGCCCAGGTGGAGCTCGAGGGTGTGGCCTGTGACGTGGAGCCCTACGTGGCGGGCCTCTCCCTGGACGGGGCCGCGCTCCGGGACGGCGACCGACGGGCCGTCCTGTGTTGGGTCGCTCGTGGGCTGTCGGCACTCCATGGTCGGGGCGTGGGCCACGGCGCAGTCGGGTCGGGTCGCGTGCGGGTCGGGGTCGATGGCACGGTGCGCCTGGTGGGGGCGTTGCGAGGGGACCCCGCCGCCGACGCCCACGCGCTGGCGACGTTGGCGTCCGAGCTGTGGGACGAGATACCCGCCGATGTCGCGGCCCGACTGGAGGAGGGGCAGGCGGCGTGGGCTTCGGCTCCCGCTGGCTTCCTACCTGCGCAGACGGGCCCAGAGGAGCCGGTCTTGCAGGCACATTCCCTCGTCGGTCAGCGCTTCGCCCTCGATGCCCCCGGGGCGTCCGCCGCCTCGGAGCGGCCCCCGAAGGTGCAGGCGGCCATGTTCGCGGCGGTGACCCTCATCCTGGGTCTCCTCGCGGGTTCGTTCCTGGCTGGCTGCAGCGACCCGCCCGGGCCTCCGGTAGAGGTGACCGTCCATGTGCCGGGCGCCATCCAGATCAGCGCCCACTGCGGTGGGGAGACGACCTACCGGACCCAGGGAGCGAACCAGGACACGCTGACCTTCCAGACCGGGGTGGGGGACACGACCACCTGCGAGCTGGAGGCGCCGCTGTCGCCGGTGATGCCGCTCCGTGGTCAGCTGCTGCTCTCCCGCGACTCGTGGACCTACCGCTGCGACCGGGACGGGGTTGTCCTCGTCTGTCACGACGTCGAGGCCAGGGCCAAGGAGTAGGCGGTCTGGGGTCCCGCGGGGTTACCGTCTGGACGACGCGACCCATGGAAGGGGTTGCACCCATGTCCACGGAGCCGCGATGTTCGCCCTGACCCGCCTGTTCACCCTCGGTGCCCTCGTCTCGTCCGCCGCCGCGCCGGCTGCTGCGGCGACCGGGGTGGAGTGGCAGTGGCCCGACGGAGAGGTGCGCAAGTACCGGGTCGCCGCAGACGTGAAGATGCCCCAGGTCCTCATCTTCTCCAATGACTACAACAAGGACGTCCGGGTCTACGACTACGCCTTCATCGTCGATGTCGACTGCATGCCGACCCGGGCGACGGGCAAGGGCTGGGAGCTCGCTTGCGACATCACCGAAGCGCAGTTCAATGCCAACGTGGCGTCCAACGACCTGAACATCGGGCTCGAGGTCCTGGACCAGTGGGACCAGAAGCTGGTGGACAACGCCAAGGTCACCTTCGAGCTCACGTCCGACGGAAAGGTCAAGGACTTCGACCTCCAGGGCCTCAACGAGCGCAACACGCGGATCCGTATGATCAAGGAGACCATGCGCCCGGTGCTCCTGCGGGGCTTCTCTGCCTTCGACCTCAACCTCCCCAAGAAGGGGGATGCCTCCAAGCCGTGGAAGCAGAAGACCCAGCTGGCGCTCATGCTCCCGGTGATCAACGGCATGTTGGGGGCCACACAGCTGCAGAGCGAGGTCGCCGAGGAAGAAGGCACCAAGGTGACCATCGACACGGTCGGTCGGGGCACGCTGACCATGGACCTCATGGCGGGCTCTGGGGCAGCGCCTCCCGACTCCTACGACTCGGTGATGCGATCCCGCTCGGCGTTCGACACGGCCACAGGCAACCTGCTGGAGCGAAGCTACCTGGTCGAGTCTCAGCTGACCCCTGGCTCCGGCTCGGCGATCGGAGGCACGGAACAGACCCCCTACGTCCAGGCCGTCCAGCTCACCTACCGGGCCGACGGAATGCCCATGCCCATGCTCGGCCCAAACAAGGTCGAAGAGGTCAAGTAGCGCCCACGTGCTCGCCCTTGCTGCCCATGGCAGTGGCCGTGCTTGGCACACATCAAACGATCGATTAGGATGGTGGGGTCGGAGGTGCCCATGCCCGTGGTCTCGCTCGTCCCGTCGGACCCGCCCCTGCCCCGCGAGAACGACCCCCGCTTCGCCGATGAGCCTGCCCCCTTCCACGAGGGCGAGCTCCTGCAGGCCACGCCCCTCGATGCCCGCACCGTCGCCGATCGCCTCCCCCTCGGCACCCGCTTCCAGCTCCGCGCCGACATCACGCCGGTGCAGTACGCCTTCCTCCAGAAGAACGGCTACCTCGTGTTCGCCGGGGTCGCGTCCCCCCAGGAGGTCGACCGCATCCTCACCGAGATGGACGGCGTCGAGGCCAAGCTCCTCCGGGAGGGCATCGACCGGGTCCACGGCGTGCCCGTGTGGTTCGGCACCGGCATGGACGGCCGGCCCTTCCTTCAGCGGATGGGCTTCGCCAGCGTCCACAGCCCGTGGCTGGAGGCCTTCGTCACCGACGCGCGCTTCGAGCCCATCCGTCGGTTGATCGGGGAGAACGCTCGCATCGGCACCCGGGAGAAGGACGGCGTCGTGTGGAATCGCTACCTCAACACGCCCGGATCCCTGCGTCCTGACCTGGCGTGGCACACCGACTCCCTTCGGGACATCTTCTACAACGGCACCATGCCGGGCCCGAACCTCAACGTCGGGCTGCACTTCGACCGCATTCGACCGGAAGACGGCGGACTGAGGGTGCTGCCCGGCACCCACACCCAGTCCGGTCGCAGCACGCTGTTCCACAAGCTCCACTTCGTCACCAACGACGACGACCCCCGCGAGGTGATGGTGGAGACGTGGCCCGGCGACTTGACGGTCCACGACGGTCGCATGTGGCACCGCGTGAAGAGCTCGCCGTTCACTGGACAGCGGAGCCTGCGGCGCTCGATGTACGTGCCCTACGTCAACGACGACTATGCGCCCAAGGGCGCGGATGCGCGCACGAACACCTACATGAAGGTGTTCGACAAGGTCATGGGCCTGAAGGGGGCCCTCGCACGGCGACGGCAGCGCAGGGGCTGATCTCTGGCAGACCGCTGAGAACGCCTCGCACGGCTAGAAGAGGTGCTTCACTTCGTCGTAGTACTCGCCGAAGTGCACCCGGTTGATCTGCTTGCCCATCTTGTAGAGCTCCCGGGCCACCGCGAAGATCACGTGCTTCATCCCGACGGGCTTGCCCTCTGACGCAGCGACGACGCAGGCGTTGATCGAAGCGTTGATGATGGAGCCACCGGCGAGATTGAAGCGCTGGGCCATGTAGGACAAGTCGAGGTCGTCGTCGCGGGGGGCACCGTCGGGGATGGCTCGCTGCCACAGCGCCTCCCGCTCGGGGGGCGACGGCATCGGGAACTCGATGACCGCGCCGAAGCGACGGAGGAAGGCCTCGTCGATGTTCTCCTGGAGGTTGGTGGTCAGGATGGCGCAGCCCTCGAAGACCTCCAGGCGCTGGAGCAGGAAGCTGACCTCCTGGTTGGCGAAGCGGTCCTGGGCCTGCTTCACGTCGCCGCGGGAGCCGAACAGGGAGTCGGCCTCGTCGAAGAGGATGACGCTGGCACCACCCTCCGCCGCGTCGAAGATCTCCTTGAGGTTCTTCTCGGTCTCGCCGACCCACCGGCTGATGACAGCGGAGAGGTCGACCTTGAAGAGGTCGAGGCCGAGTCCCCCTGCGATGACCTCGGCGCACATCGTCTTCCCGGTGCCCGGCGAGCCCGAGAACAACGCCTTGATGCCGTAGCCGCGGGGGCGGATCTTCTGTCCGCCCCAGTGGTGCATGACCGTCTCCTGCTGGGCCAGGTACTGCTCGAGGTGCTTGAGCTGGCCGACGATCTTGTCTGGCAGGATGAGGTCGCCCCACTGGTAGCGGGGCACGATCCGCTGGGCGAGACCGCTGAACTCGGGTCGCGCAGCCTCTCGAGCGGCCGTCCAGATGGTCTCGATGTCGGGCTCGACGCCGCCAGCCTCGGCCTCGGCGCGCTCGAGGACCCGCTCGATGGTGGTGCCGCCGACGCTGTAGAAGCGCTCGGCGACCTCCTTGGCCATCCCGGAGTCCCACTCGCGCCGCTCCAGGGCGGAGGCCCATGCCCCGATGCGTTCGTCGTTGGTGGTGCGCCCGACCGGCACGGTGACGTTGGGACGGTCGACGCCCAGCATGGTGGCGACGGCACGACGGTCGTTCCCTCCGACGCAGACCACGTAGGGGAGCTCCGCGAGGGCGGTGCCCACGTTCATCATCTGCATGCGCAGCTGGGGCTCGTCGGAGGTGTCGGGGACGTTGATCAGGTAGGGAATGGAGCCGTCGAGCATCAGGTCGCGGACGAGCTCGTGGGGGGTCGTGAGATAGTGCTTGCACCGCTCCATGTCGACGCGGACCAGCGGCCGGCCAGCCTGGCGGGCGACGGCCATGGCGATGCCCTCCCGCATCCCGGAGGTCCCGCCGACGATGGCCACGGTGATCGCCTTGTTGAGGGACGGGCGCAGCACCTCGAGGCGCTTCTGCGTCGCGCTGGGCACGAAGGGGAGCAGGCGCGTGTCGATGAGGGTTGCGCCGGCGGACAGGGCGAGCTTCTTGGCCTGGAGCAGCCACTGGATCAGCGTCGGCGCGGGGTGCACCCGACGGGAGGTGTGGGTGTCCATGCCGTCCGGCGGGTTGAGGAGCAGAAGCCGGTTGCGGATCAGGGGGGAGCCCGGGAGGAGGCGCGACTGCAGAGCGAGGCGCTGACGACGCTCCTGACGAAGGACCCGTGTGGCCAGGTCGACCGTGAGGTAGGCCTGGTTCAGGTTGTCGTTGAGGTAGGCGAAGATCTTCCCGTACCCAGCGCTGATCTCCGGTGCGAGTGCCAGCAGGATGAGGTCCATGTCGTCGCCATCGAGCTGGAACGCGTCCCGCAGCTGGGCAAAGCGGCCCCCAGGGGCGTCGCGGTAGGCCGCCGACGCCGCGATGGCATCGTCGAGGCCGTCGGCGCCGACCGGGTAGTCGATCTCCCCGTGGGCCCGCAGCAGGGCGTCTACCTCGTCGTCGGTGATGACCGAGCCCCAGAACTGTCCCTTGGCCCGCATGGCGGGACGCGCGCGCTGTCGACGCACCGCGCGGAGCAGGAGGAGGTCGGATCGGCGGAGGCGCCGCGCGATGTCGGAGAAGATGGTGCTGCTGCGCATGCGGCGAGCCTACCGCAGGCCACCCCGGGAGGTCTCGCCGCTCAGGAAGGAGCCCTCGGCCGAGCGGAACTCGTGCTCCTCCGAGATGCGCTCGAGGGCCACGACCACGTAGTCCTTCAGCTCGTTGACGATCTGCCAGTGGGTGCGACCGTCCTTCAGCAAGGCCTTGTAGCCATCCATGGGGTCGCGGTCCTTGCCGCCCCCGATCAGGGCGCCCGAGACCTTGGCCTTCTTCGGGTCGTTGCCGCCGCCTTCGCCGCCCTCGCCGCCTCTGCCACCGCCCTTGGCGGCGTCGTCCATCGAGCCGGAGTTGACGTCGGACATGATGGAGCCGAAGTCGTCGCCGCCCTTCGCGCGGTGGAGGACCATCGCCTCCATGGCGCGGGCCGCCATCTCCTCCGCGTCCTTCCCGTCGTGGCTGGCGCCGCCTTCCGCGCCCTCCGCCTTCTGGCCCGCCGCCCGCTGGTGGAAGCGCTCGTGCGCGTACAGGGCCTGGTCCTCCGCCTTCGCTCGATCGAAGGAGCGGTTGACGATCACCGACTTGTCGACGGTGAACGCACGGGCCCCGAGGGCACCCAGCGCGCGGTCGGCCAGTGCGCCGCTGTAGGCCTCGCCTCCGTCGGCCATGGAGACCCGGTGCAGGCCGGGCCCACCGGCCTGGCGGGACATCAGCCGCTGGGAGAGGGGGCTGCCTTTGCTGTCGTCGGACATGGGAGACTCCGGTGTGGCTGCGAGGAGTGCAGTCGGTGGGGAGTGCTGTGAGCGAGCCTGAATCGAGTAGAACGACGTGGGCCCTCGCGCCCGAGTGGGTCTGGACACCCGGGGGTGTGGCCCGCGACCTCGCGGTCGTGATGGACGACACCACTTCCATTGTAGAGGTCGTTCCTGTCGAGCGCTACCCTGGGCCGAAGGAGAGGTTGCCGGGGCGGCTGCTGATGCCGGGCCTCGTCAATGCTCACAGCCATGCTTTCCAGCGCGGGTTCCGCGGCCGCGTCGAGCAGCGCCTCGGCGGTGATCGCGGCGCACGGGACGACTTCTGGAGCTGGCGCGTCCGCATGTACGCACTCGCCAACGGCCTGGATCCCGAGGGTGTACGTGCGGTCTCGGCGTTGGCCTTCCTGGAGATGCTCGAGGCCGGCATCACCCGTGTCGGGGAGTTCCACTACCTGCACCACCAGCCGGACGGGACGCCCTACGACGACCCGGACCGACTGGCCCACGCCGTCCTGGAGGCGGCGGGCGAGGTCGGGCTCGGCATCACCCTTCTCCGGGTGTCCTACGCGGCCGGGGGGATCGGCGTGCCGCCGAACGAGGGGCAGCGTCGCTTCGTCGATCGGGAGGTGGGGGACGCGTTGATCGCGCTCGAGCGGCTGGAGGGGGAGGGGTACGACGTGGGCCTGGCACCCCACTCGGTCCGTGCGGTGCCCGAGGACGGCCTCCGCACCCTGGCGGCGTGGAGTGGCGTCGTGCACGCCCACGTGTCGGAGCAGCCGGCGGAGAACGAGGCCTGCGTCGCGGCGCTCGGGCGGTCGCCCACCCAGGTCCTGCTGGACGCCGGGTTGGTCCACGAGCGCTTCACCTCGGTGCACCTCACCCACCCTCTCGACGGCGACATCGACCGGATGGAGCGGGCGGGCGCGACCGTGTGCGTGTGTCCGTCCACCGAGCTGCACCTCGGAGATGGGTTCCTGCCGGTGGAGGCGCGTCGCCGGCTGCCGCTCTCCCTGGGGAGCGACTCCCATGCCTGGATCGACCTGCTCCGCGAGGCGTCGACCCTGGAGCTCCACGGGCGGGCGGTCGCCGGCCGCCGCAACGTGCTCGCCGACGCCGAGGGCCTCGGTGACGGTGCCTTGGCGGAGCGCATGCTGTGGGCCGCGACCCAGGGGGGAGCCCGCTCCCTAGGTCGACCGCCTTCTCGGATCGAGGCCGGCGCCCCGGCGGACCTGGTGTCCATCGACCTTCGACGCACCGAGGCCATCGGGGTGCCGCCGCTGGAGGCCGTCGCCTTCGCGGGGACGTCCGACTGGGTGGACGGCGTGTGGGTCGGGGGGAAGCAGGTCGTCTGCGATGGGCGCCACCCATCCCGCGAGAGGGTGGGGGAGGAGGCCCGTCGGGTGATCGAGGCCGTGCTCTCCTAGCCGAGGACCGCTTGGAATCTAGGTACACGCCTTGCGGATGACGGTCTCGAGCACGTCGACGGCTTGGTGCAGGGCCTGGCGCTCGATGTACTCGTCGGCCTTGTGGGCGACCGTGATGGAACCTGGCCCGAACACCAGGGGCTTGGAGCCCATGCGCGCGAGCTGACCGCCGTCCGTGGCGAAGGAGCACGCGCCACATCCGGGGGCGCTGGCATGCTCGGCCAGCAGGCCCTGTAGCGGCGTGCCGTCGGGGGTGAGCAGGGACGGGGTCCGGCGGGTGATGTCCAGGCGGACCTCGCTGCGGAGGGGCAAGGCGGCGACGGCCGCAGCGAGCCGCTCGTACACCTCGTCGGCGTGCATGCCAGGCAAGGGGCGGTAGCCGAACTCCACCACCGCATGGTCCGGGACGATGTTGACCACGGTACCCGACTGGAGCCGGGCGGTGTTGAACGCCACCCACGGCCTCTCCATCTCCGGAAGATCGACGTGCTCGGTGGCCAGCTCGTCGGCGAGCTGCCGCGCGGCGAGGACGATGCGGGCGGCATCCTCCAGCGCGTTGACTCCGAGATCGGGGCGGGAGCTGTGGGCCGCTTCGCCGACGAGCTCGGCGCGGACGACGACATGCCCGGGGTGCATCCGGAGGATGGTGAAGTCGGTGGGCTCGCCGATGAGGCAGGCCTCGGGGAGCTGCGTGCCGACGTCGATCAGGTGGTCGACCAGCTTGCCGGCTCCGAGGCACCCCACCTCTTCGTCGTGGGTCCAGACCAGCGCCAGCTCTCTGGTGAACCCATTGCGGGGGATGCGCGCGAGGGCTTGCAGCGTGGCCGCGAAGAAGCCCTTCATGTCGGCGGAGCCGCGCCCGACCAGGCGGTCGCCGCGCACGGTCAGGTGGAAGGGGTCGGACGTCCAGGGCTGGCCCTCGGTCGGCACCACGTCCATGTGGCCGCTCATGGTCAGGCCGTCGGAACCTTCGGGCCCGATGCGGGCGATCAGGCTGCCCTTGTCGGGATGGTCGGGGTCCTGGAAGGGCTCGATCCGGAAGCCCATGCCCTCGAGTCGCTCGGAGAGGAAGCTGGCGATGCCCGTGGTCGGTCGGTCGGACACGGTCTCGAAGGCCACGAGCTTCGCGAGGTCCTCCTCGACGGCCCCCACCAGGTGTGCGTCAGCCCCCTTCGCCATCTCCTTCCTCCTCTTCTTCTTCGTCTTCCAGGGTCCACCACGGGTCGCGACGACGCCGCCGGTTCATGGGGTCGACCACCGTCTCCTCGACCTTCATGATCTCCTGGGCCAGCCGAATATCCTCGGGGAGTGCCATCGGGCCCGGATCGGTGTCCACGATGTACTCTAGCCACCGGACGTCGGGCTGTGCGTCGAACGCCAGATCCTCGGTGGCGACCAGCTCCGTGAGGTCGTTCATCTGCTTGTTCTCTTCGGTGATGGCTCGGTCCAGGATCTCCTTGCCGCGGCTGATGTTCCCCCGTGCGAAGGCCTTGGCGGCGTCCTCGTAGAGCTTGGCCGCCTCCTGCCACCGCTTCGGCTCGGGCTTCGTGTACCAGGTCTTGTAGTTGTCGGCGACCTGGCGCCACCACTCCCAGTGGGCCCCTCGCTTCGTCAGCTGGACCTCGCGGAGCTGGAGCTGACGCATCTCGCGGAGGTGCTGGGAGATGAAGGCCAGCGCCATCTCGCGGTTCACCGTCCCCTGCTGGATGCGCTGCTGGATCTCGTCGTTGCCCACGGCCTTGATCAGCTTCTGAAGGCGGTCCTTTCGGGTGCTCTTCATGGCGCGCGCGCGCTGGGCGGCGGAGCCACGGAGGCGGGAGGCGAACTTGTTGTCGGCTTGGCCCATGCCGTCAGGCTAGCACGAGGGTCGGATGGACGACGACCGGCTTCGGCCCCGCGGAACGCGCCTCCGGCGATCGATGGCGCGGCCGCTTTCTTCGGTCGAATTCTCCGCGATGAACGCGTGGAATCGCGGTCGGCCGGGGAACGGCCTTGATCTGCTCTTTCCCTTTGTCGAGGATTCCAGTCCCTTCAGCCCTAGGAGATGGTCGCTTGAACCATCGCCACAGAGCCCAGTCGCGACTCCAGCGCCACGTGCCGCAGCTACGCAGTGCTGAGGCCGGGGAGCTGCACAGCCGGCTGCGCGAACGGCAAGAGGAGGCAGACCACCACGAGCGGCCTGCCCCCGGCGACAGCCTGGTTCTCCGCGGCATGGTCGAAGGCAAGTCCAAGCTCCTGAAGGGCGCCGACGTCTCCGAGAACGCTCCGCTCCTGATGCGGCTCGTACGCCACCCCTACGCGATGTACCCGGTGAACTACGGCCGCATCGAGGGCCGGTCGACCTACGAGCGAGCTCGGCCCGAGCCCCTCGGCCCGGCGCTCGCCTACCGGCAGGAGCTGCGCGAGGCCTATCGACTGATCACGCCGACGGAGGAGTTCGCCCATCGCCCAGAGGAGCGGCGGCACCCCTTCGCGACCCGTCGTGCCGCCCAGGATGAGGCGCCGGCCGAGGTCACGGGGCTTCCCCTGCCGGCCGACGCGATGGTCCTTCGGGGCCCCTGGACGGGGGCTCCGATGCCCCCTCGGTCCGGGGAGGCCTCATGAGTGAGATGCGCGGTCGCATCCTCCCGGACAACTTCCGACGCGGTCCCGTCCAGGGCTCCAACATCATCGGGGAGACCACCGAGGCGTTTCATCGGTTCCTCCTCGACGGTTGGACCTTCGATACGCCGCCACCCCGGATCGAGGAGGACCTCTCGTTCGTCCCGAAGGATCGGGAGGAAGTCCTCTACGTCTACATGTACCGGTGCGAGCAGAACGACGCTCTCAAGAACACCAAGCGCTGGTCGCCCGCCAAGATCTCCGTGTTCGGCGAAGCGCGCGAGGACATGGTGCTCTACGAGCGCCCGCCGCTCTACCTCAACCTGTTCTACATCGTGGGCATCCACAGCCGGTTCCGCTCGGAGGCCGAACGGCTGATGGGCTGGGTTCTGATGAGGCTTTACGACGCCACCCACCTGGTGTACCGTCCTCGCCGCTACATCCTGCCGAACGGCGAACACGTCGACTCCACCGGGGCTCCCTGGTCGGTCGATGCCGACGGCGACGACGTCATCATGGAGAAGGTCGCTCTGGCACTCGTCGACGACCTCACCCTCGGTGATGCCATCAACTTCTTCACGATCAACGAGGCGCCGTTTCGTCCCTACCTGACGTACCGCGCCCAGTGCTCCATGGAGGGGCCGCTCATCTCGGGCCCCGCCACCACCGTCCGGCATCATCGGATGAGCAACATGGAGCGTCCGGCCCCTGCCGGTCACCGTCCCAATGGCCGCCTCGGCCGCGCAGAGCTGCGCCCTCGCCGAGACGACCGTACCCAAATCGGCCCACCGGGCTTTGCACACCGTCCGATCGAGGACAACACAAGCGAGGACTAGCGCGACATGGAATACCACACCCCAGGCGTCTACATCCGTGAGGTCGACTCCGGCGCCAAGCCGATCGCCAGCGTTGCCACTTCTGTTCCGGGCTTCATGGGCCTGTTCAAGTACACCCCCAAGGTCGACGCCGTGGCCATCGAGGCCTCCGATGGCGCTCGCACGGTCTACGGCAAGGTGATGCCGCAGCTGGTCGACACCAAGGGCTCCATCTCGGCGGCCAAGTCCACCGAGGCTGTCACGGCCCTCACCGAGGCCTTCCGCCTCAAGCCCAACAAGGTCAAGGACCTCAAGGCCCTCCTCGAGCTGAACGGCCACAAGCCCTCCATCGGCAAGGGCGGCGCGGGCAAGACCAAGATCACGGTCGGCAAGGAGTCGGTCGAGGTGTCGGCCAAGGTGCTCGACGCGGCCGGCAAGGTCATCACCGAGGACGAGGCGGCGGTCGAGGATCTCCTCAACTCCGTCAACACCACCTTCGCTCTCGACAAGCCCGCGCCGAAGTCCGCGAAGGACCTGCTCGAGGTGTACGGCTACGAGTTCGGCGCCGCCCAGGGTACGGCCCTGATGAGCGAGTACTCCGTGCCGCCCTTCGCGGTGACCAACAAGTCCGAGTTCTTCCGCTGGCTGCAGAGCTACTTTGCCCAGTACCTGGTGGAGACCCGGTCGATCGAGGAGCTCGTCGGTGAGTCCTTCGATGATCCGGACGACGCGGCCGACGCCGTCTTCGAGGCTCTGACCTCCGATGAGTCCCTGAAGCGGGAGTTCCGGGACTTCCTGTCCCAGCCCTCCGTCTTCAACTTCGTGGCGTCGGTCAACGGCTTCTACGACAACGGCGGTGGCAAGGCCTACGTGTACCTGATGGGTGTGGAGGACGTCACCGGCTCCATCCGCGAGAACCAGGCGGACAAGCTCGGCCTGTACGCGTTCGACGACTGCGAGGACATGGCCCTCCACGTCGCCACCGGCCTCACCTACCAGCAGCAGCGCGAGATGCTCGAGCACTGCGAGACCCGCAAGGACCGCTTCGCCATCCTCGACGGGCCCATCGTCTCCTCCGGCGACATGGACATCCCGGCATCCGACAAGGGCTTCGGCGCCATGTACGTGCCGTGGGTCCGCATCATGCGTCCGTCCTGGTTCGTCGGTGAGCAGCCCGAGCCCAAGATCGCCGGCTTCCTGCGCCGCAAGCTGATCAAGAAGGAGCGCAACGAGCTGTACGTGCCGCCGAGCGGTCACGTCTGCGGCGTGTTCGCCCGTGTCGATGGTGAGCGTGGTGTCCACAAGGCGCCCGCCAACGAGATCCTCATGGGGATCACCGGCCTGACCCAGTCGATCAACCACATCGAGCAGGGCCAGTACAACGACCGCGGCATCAACGTCATCCGCATCTTCAAGGACCGCGGCATTCGCATCTGGGGTGCTCGTACCCTGGCCACGAAGTCGGATCCGAGCTGGAAGTACGTCAACGTGCGTCGCCTGTTCATCATGATCGAGCAGAGCATCCTGCAGGGCATGCAGTGGGCCGTCTTCGAGCCCAACGACAAGTACCTGTGGAGCAAGCTGACCCGCGACGTGCGCGCCTACCTGCTGCGCGTGTGGCGTAGCGGCGCCCTGTTCGGCAACACGCCGGAAGAGGCCTTCTACGTCAAGTGCGACGCCGAGACGAACCCCCGCTACCTCATCGACGCCGGCCAGGTGAACGTGCAGGTGGGCATCTGCCCGGTGAAGCCGGCCGAGTTCGTCATCTTCAGCATCGGCCAGTGGGACGGCGGCGCGCTCATCGAGGAGTGATGCCGTGGGCTTCGGCCCTCCTTCCGCGAGACGCCTCGGGGGTTCCTCCTCCGGGGCGTTTCTGCGTCGTGGGGCTGGTCCCTGGGCGGAGTGAGGCCGGGCGCCCCGCGCCGTGCACCGCGCGTCCGGTCATCGGCCCACGATCCCCGTCGGTCCAACGATCCCCGTCAATACGAGGTCGTAGAAGAAATGTGGGCGTTCCTGGAGACACCGCTTGTGCCTCGGCGCGTCTGCCCACTAAACTCCTGCTTGGAGAGGCAAGGTGGCCTTGTGAATCGCCTCTCTACGCTCCGCACCTCGTGAGCCATCGGCGAGGGGTACCACAGCAAGTCAATGTGAGGACGATATGCCGACCGAAGAACTGTTTGGCGCTTACAACTTCCTGCTCGAAGTCTCCGGCATCACCCCGGACCAGAAGACCATCGTTGGCGGTTTCAAGACCGTGAGCGGCATGGACTCCGAGACCGAGGTCATCGAGTTCAAGCAGGGTAACGACAAGGTCGTTCGTAAGAAGCCGGGTCGCACCACCTACGCGAACATCGTCCTCGAGCGTGGCTACACCGCGACCGACGACCTGTGGCAGTGGCGCAAGAACATCGAGGACGGCATGATCGACCGTCGCTCCGGCACCATCACGGTCCTCGATCAGGACCTCGACACCATCGTCGCCCAGTACAACTTCTACGAGGCGTGGCCCGCGAAGTGGTACGTCCCGGAGATGGACTCCGACAGCTCGGCGATGGCCATCGAGAAGGTGGAGCTCGCGACCGAGAAGGTCGAGCGCGTCATGAAGTGATGTGGTTGGCTCCTCCGGGAGCCACCCCACACCCCGAACCCCCCGGTAGGCACGCCCTACCGGGGGGTTCGTCGTTGGGGGTGGGGGACCGCTTGGCCCGCAGGGGTGGGCCCTCGCCGTTCCCCGCCTCCATGCTCTGGACCGCGGGGATCGCCTTGCGCCACGTCGGGCTTGATGCGCCCCCCGGATCCGGCACGTCGCAGGGTAGTGATGCGCCACGATGCAACGGGGTTTTTGCGCGGCCGGTTGCGCTGTTCCGGGGGCGCGCCCTCACGGTGGTATCGTTCCCGCCGAAGTTCGCACGGGGCCTCCCGTGCCCAAACCGTACGAGGCCGTTTTCGGCCGCACGAGGTGGCATCCCATGGAGTTCAAGACCGAGTACGAGTTCATCCTCCCGCGCGGCTACGTCGACAGCGAGGGCAATGTGCATCGCGAGGGCATCATGCGCCTCGCCAACGCGAAGGATGAGATCGTGCCCCTCAACGATCTCCGCGTGCAGCGCAACCGTGCCTACCTGATCATCGTGCTGCTATCCCGGGTCATCACCCGGCTGGGCAACCTGGCGGAGGTCAACGCGAACGTTGTCGAGAACATGTTCGCCGGCGACCTTCGGTTCCTCGAGGAGATGTACAACCGCATCAACGAAGACGATGCGATGATCACCGTGACCTGTCCCGAGTGTGGCGCCCGCTTCCAGAAGGAGTTTGGTCGCCTGGGGGAATAGTGAGCTACCCCCTTGAGAATATTTTCAAGGAGGTAGCGTTCCTGGCGTATCACTTCCACTGGCCCCGGCAGGAGCTCCTCGAGATGACTCACAAGGAGCGCCATCAGTGGGTGAAGGAAGTGTCGGAAATCAACGAGAAGATCAACAAGGCTCGATGAGCCGTGCCCTGGGAACCCCCAGGAGTCTCGGCCAGAGCTCGCCGTAGGAGCCCCCGAGGGTGCGACCCGGAATCACCATCCAACATGCGCGGGAGCGCTCGCCGACCAGCCAGTTCGTGCGCAGCGACATCACCGCCTTCCTGGGCATCATCTCCCAGGCTCGTTGGCCCCGCGGGGCGTCGAAGGGCGACTTCGTGGAACTGCGGCTGGAGTCGTGGGGTGACCTCGCCGAGAGCCCCGTCCAGAAGTACGTCGACCCCGTGACCGTCCGCAGCATCTACCACTTCTTCCTGAATGGTGGAGAGATCGCACGGCTCCTCGCCGTGTGCGTCGAGTCAGAAGAAGATCTCATGACGGACAACCCCTTCGAGGCGACCTTCGCCTCGGTGTTGGACCGTCTCCGTGAAGACGAGGACGTCGCGCTCCTGGCGATGCCGGTGCTCGCGTACCTCCCCATCGACTTCGACCGCCTCGGTCGCCCCACCGTGCGCTGCCAGCCGACCATCGAGTTGTTCGTGGCCCACTGTCGGGAGATGACCAACCGGTTCTTCATCCTGGACACGCCTCGCGACCTTCACGAGGAGCCCCTGATCCGCTGGGTGTCGCAGCTCCAGGAGGCCCTCGGGCCGGGCGCGTCGAGGGCGGCGATCTACTACCCCTGGCTCCACAACGGCGACGAGAGCTTCCCGCCCTCGGGCGCGGTGGCTGGGGTCTATGCCCGCACGGAGCGCGAGCACGAACCCTTCGGAGTGCGCTGGCCACCGGCGAATCAGGTGGTGCGCGGAACGACCCACCCCGTGGTTCCGGTCCGCTGGCGCGAGGCCGACGAGCTCATCGCGGCCCACATCAACCCCATCCTCACCCAGCCCACCCGAGGGGTGGTGGTGTGGGGCGGCCGAACCCTCTCCCGCGACCCCCGTTGGATGCACATCAACTCCCGTCGCATCGTGTCGATGATCGCGGAGCAGGTGCGGCGCGACAGCAGCTGGGTCGTGTTCGAGCACCAGAGCCCCGAGCTGTGGAAGACGGTCGAGCGCACCGTTCGCTCGCGGTTGGACGCTGTGTGGGGAGCCGGCTTGCTGACCGGTGACACGGCCGGCGCGGACTACCTCGTTCAGTGCGACGGCGAGACGAACCCCGTCGAAGAGCGTGACGCAGGCTTCGTCCACGTCCGCATCTCGATGCGGCCGATCGGCACGGCGGAGTTCATCATCGTCGAGCTCCAGCTCGGCGGCTGAGCGTCGTCCGATGCGCCGCGGTCCTCTCACGGGAACCCAGGTGGCGCGTCGACGATCCCTGGAGTCCGATCCGCGGGCAGCACGTAGCTCCGGTGGGCGCGGACAGTGGGGGAGGTGGGCACCGCTGGGTGGGAATTCCGTCGGGAGACCTTGCGCAGATGTCCGAAACGCTGTGGTATAGTCCCCGAGAGAGGAAATTCCTCTCACCCTTCCACCGTCGACTCTCCTCACGACACAGGTGTGGCCATGGCAGATGCCCCAGAGGCGCCCGAGGAAACTCGCCCCCAGCCGGGTGAGTCTATCGCGAAGAGGTTGTTCTCCCGCGGCGCCACGCGCGCATCGGTAGGCTCGCGCGCCGAGTTCTACCACCGCTTGGGGGTCGACGACCCCTACGCCGTAGAGGACGCCAGCGAAGGTGCCGATGGCCCCTTCTCGTACCTGTCTTCGTCGGCCTACTACCGAGATCTCCGGCGTTCGCGGCTGGGCCTGATCTCCCGCATCTCCGGTGGGGGCTCCCGCTTGGGTCGCGTCGGGCAGCGTGCGCAGCGAGTCGGGCCGGCGGCCATGGCGTCGCGGCCGTCGATGCTCGCTCGTCACATGGGCACCGAGGCGGAGTTCGAGTTCCTCGACGATCCGGTGCTGCTGGCTCGCGCCGAGGAAGAGGAGGAGGGCTTCCGTTGGCCGCGCACCAAGCCGCGTCCGAGCCGCAAGGTCGGCCCGAAGGCGCGCCCCATGGAAGCGGCCGTTCAGCGAGAGGTGGTGGAGGTCTCCACAGGCGCCGACGAGCTTCAGCGACTGATCGCCCGCGCCCTCCAGACTGTCCGCGGCTCCCAGCGCGAGAAGCTCCTCGAGCTGCTCGGTGAGGTCCAGAAGGCGCCGGAGCGCGACCGCCGCGCGGTGGTTCGGCGCGCCGTCCGCGGTCTTCGGGGCCCAGCTGCAGCCGCTACCCGTGCCGAGGTGGTGGCGTCGGAGGAGTCCACCTCCAAGCGCGCAGGTGCCGTCGCCCAGAGCCGTGCAGACCTGCGGCGATCCAAGGGTCTTCGACCGACGCTGAGCCCATCGCCTGCGGTGTTCAACTGGCTCGAGCCAGAGGCGGAAGCGCTCGAAGAGGCCCCGACGGCTCCGCGACGCACCCGGCGTCCACGCGCCGCAGCCACACCCACCCGTGGGCGGCGCCCCTCCACAGCCGCCATCGTCGCCCGAGTGCTCGATGCAGAGTCGGCGGCCATCGACGGCGGCCTGCTCTCCGCCGAGCCGTCCAGCGCCATGAAGCGGGTGGCCCGTCGTGCCACAGCCGGCGACGTCGACCCAGGTGAGAGCTCGGCGCCGGTGTCCCGCGCTGCCACCAGCTACATGCGCGACGGCAGCTCGTCGCGGCGTGTTCGGGCCCTTCGGCCCCGCGTCGGTGAGATGTCCCTGGCGGATCCCTTCCAGGGCCCCGAGCCCGAAGTGGTGGCCGAGGCTGCTCCGAGGCGACGCCGGGTCGTGCCCGCGTCGGTGCGCGCGGTCGCTCGGGCGGAGGCCCCTGCGCCCAGCGCGGTGTCCCGTCCCCTGTCGCGTCCCACTCGCCGGGCTCCGCTCGCGGAAACGCCTGTGCGCGCAGCGACCACGGCCCGACGTCGAGCTGCCGACACCGGCCTCAGTGCGGTGCCGCGCCCCGTGCGTCGGCTGCCCTCCATGGCCGCTGCCAACCTCCTCGCGGCGCCGCCCGAGCTTGCCGAGGAGGCATCCACGGCGCTTCCGCCTCGTCGCCGTCGTCGCCCTACGGCCGCTGCGGCCCCGCAGGCCCAGATCCCGGCCGAGGCCATGGCGCCCGTGCCTGCGGCCGCTCCGCGTGGCCGTCGGCCGGTCCGGCTCGTCCGTGCACCCGAGCCCACCGCAGAGGCACGTCCACAGGCGCCCACGGAGCGCCTGATCGCTCGTGCCTTCGGTGCCCCGGCTCAGCGGCTGTCGGACGCGCCCACCTCCTACACGCGGCCAACACGAGCCACGGTCGGTCGGTCGGTGCTGGACTCTGCGCTGTTCGCCCTCGCAGAGGACGTCGAGGCATCCCAGGGTCCGGACGTCGCCGCCGCTCCTCGGCGTCGTCGGGCGGCCCCAGTGGTTGACGCGGCTCCGCAGCGGGCGCGCCGGTCGACCGGGCCCGTCGTGTCCGCCTCTGTGGCGCCGCGTCGGCGTCGCTCCGCCACTGCCGAGCCCAACACGGTGCGTGCAGCCCGACGCGGTGTGGCCGGCGTCGCCGTCCAGGCGGCCGCAGTGCCTGGTCGCCGCCGCCGTCTGACGGCGATCCCCACGGCGTACCTCGAGGTGGCCTCCGAGGAGGTCGTCTCCACGGTCACCGGTGCCGACCCCGCGGGTGCCCGGCGGCTCCGTCGGGCCGTTGCGCAGCCCGCTGCTTCTCTGCCCACTCCGACCCGGTCCGAGTCCGAGGCGCCCAGCGTGGCGCGCCCTGCTCGTCGCCGGGCGGGAACCATCGCTTCGGCGGTCGCGGAGCCGGCGCTCCTCTCGGACCGCGACCGCCTCGGCGATGAGTCTCCCACGGTGCGTGCCGCGCGCCGCGGCGTCGTCGACACCACGGGCTCTGCCCTGGTCGCCGAGGCTGCACCGCGCCGCCGTCGCCTGGCGCCCGTCCCCACGGCGTACCTGGAAGCCCCCACCGACGACGTCGTTGCGAGTGTCACGGGGGATGCCCCCGTCGCTCGGCGCCGCTCGGTGGCCGAATCCCCCATCGCCCAGCGCGTCGTCGCCCGGGCCGAGGAGGTGGCTGCCGCCGAGAGCCCGGTCGAGCGACCCACGGTGCGCGTGGCGCGCCGGGCGTCCGAGGTCCCGCAGCGTCGCCGGCTCGCGTCGGTCATCGCGGCACCCACGTCGTACCTGGACGCTGCGACCGACGATGTCGTCGACGACGCTGCGCCGCTGGCGCCCGTGCGCCGTCGTCGTGCCATCGAGGCGGCCGTCGATGCTGGCGTCCTCGATGCCTCCGAAGTCGTCGAGAGCACCGATGCTCCGGCGGCCCGCGTCCTCCGCCGAGCGGCAGGAGAGGAGGCCGGCGAGTCCCCGTCCGTCGTCGAGGCTGCAGCCCGTCGGGGGGAGACCGTCGATGCACCCGCTACCCGCCCGGGGCGTCGGGGCGCCCAGCCGATGGAGCTGGTCGGCCTCACGTCCGAGGAGCCTCGGACGGAAGCACCCACGGCCCAGCCCCGCAAGGTGCGGTCCACGGTGCGTGCCCTTGCACGCTCCGAGAGCGCCCCTCGTCGCGACCGCCGCGGTCGTGTCCTTCTTGGCAGCACCACGCCCGCGGTGCCGTCCCGTCGCCGGGCCGCCACTGCGCAGCCCACGCCCGCAGCGCCCAGCGCTCGGATGCTGGCTCGTGGGGAGCAGCCGGCGCCCCCGCGGCGCTCGACACTGCGCCGTGCCGTGCCGAGCTTCGCGCTGGGGATGGTGCTCCCGGAGCTTCTCGACGCCCTGAGCGATGACGAGCCCCAGGCGGGGCCCCCGCGGCGTCGCCGTCCGGCACCCATGGAGGCCGCCGACGTCCCGGTGGACGCTCCCGCACTCGGCCTCGCCGAAGTGGCCCGCCGCACCTCCAATGCGGTCCGCGCCATGGAGCGCACGGAACAGTCGGTCCTCACTTTCGACGCCGTGCGCCGGACCTTCGGGGAAGAGACCACGCTGCCGTCGCGGCGGCTCCCCACCGTAGAGGCTCGCGTCGAGCTCGACGGAGAAGGTCGCGTTCGCCGTGTCCGCGCCACGCGCCTCGCCACGGGGGAGCAGGTGCTCCTCGAGGGCGACGAGGCCATCGAGGCGGTCGAGGCGGCCGTTCCCCGTGCCCGTCGCCCGGGGCCCGCGGAGTGGGCCGAGGAGCGTGCGGCGGTCGGCCAGGCCCGGGGCACCGGTGAGCAGCCGGTGGTGCGGGAGACGCCGGGGGCCCGCCTGGTCGAGCGTGCCGCTGTCCCCGATGTGCGGATGCGCTCGGGCGTGGGGCGTCGCATCCAGCCGCTCCCCGTCGACCTGCTCGGCCCGGCCCGCTTCGACGAGGTCGAAGACGACGCCGAAGTCCTCGGTGCGCCCTCGCGGCGTCGTCGCTCGCCGCTCGGTGAGACCACCGCAGCGGTCCAGCGCTTCGACGACAGCACGGACCTCGCCACCGCCGGGGATGCCCCGCGGTCCGGGCGTCGGTCCCGTATGGTGCCGGGTCTCGGCCCGATCACCCTCGCAGCAGCGGAGGGCACCGACACGGTCGAGACCGACGCCGCGCCCGCGCCCCGGCGTCGTCGCCGTGGTCCGGCCCAGCCCGCTGCTTCCCGCGCCCAGGCCCGTCGCAAGGGACGCAGCACGCGTTCCCTCGGTGGCACGCTGGCGCACCTCACAGATTCGACGTCTCCCTCCGACGAGCCGCGCCCCACGCGCAGACTCCGTCGACGCGACCAGCCCGAGCTCGCCTGGCTGGACGACGAGGGCGACATGCTGGACGACACCGTCGGCGAGGGCCCTTCGTGGGCCCAGCGTGCCGGGCGTCCCAGCATCGGGGACCGACAGCTCCCCGACATCTTCTCCAAGCCCCGCGTGCGCACGTCTGGCGGTCTCCTCACCGCCCTGGCTCGCGCAGGCGACCCCGAGGAGGTCGTGCGGGTCATCCTCCAGCGTTCTGGCGATCTCGGTGATGCGTCGATGTTGGCCCCCGAGGCTCAGCGTCTTCTTCACCGGGTCGTCGGCGAGGCCGGGGTGGTTGCACGTCGTGCCGGTCGTTCGGACCGGGCCATGCGTGGAAGCACCACGGTCGCTCCGCAGTCAAGGACCGTCGAGACCAACATGCTCGACCCCTACGGGTCGGGTGGCTTCGACGGTTCGAAGACCCACGCAAGTGCCACGTCCTCCCAGGGTGTGGGTGCTAGCAAGGTGATGAAGCTCGCCAACAAGTTGATGAAGCTCATCCACCTGGCGGAGAACGATGGGCGTGGTGACGCGCACAAGCATGTGCGGATGGCAGAGAACGCGAGCGAGGCACGCGGCGAGAGCGGCGCGGGCCAGACGAGCGGCGAGCAATTCGACGAAAAGACGATGAACATCAAGGCGCTGCGGCAGGACGTGCTCGACGCGGTTCTGCGTGCCTTGGAAGACCTGCGTTGGCGGCGGGAGGATCCTGATGGCCCAAGCTTCTGGTGTTGAAAAGGCAAGGTTCGAGAGCCTGGACGGTGGCGGCACCTTTACGGTGCAGTTCAACCCGAAGGAGCTGAAGCTCGACGAAAAGGCTTCGTGGAAGGCCTCCGATGAGCACGGAGAGGACGAGCCCCATCTCACCTATGAGAAGGGCGAGCCCACGTCGCTGAGCATGGAGTTGATCTTCGACACGTCGGACTCGCAGGAGAACGTGAACACCAAGTTCATCGTCCCCCTCCGCGGCTTCATGACGGCCCAGTACGAAGACGCCGAGGCGAAGGACGCGACGGGCGGCGGCTCCAACAAGCGCCCCTGCTACGCGAAGTTCATCTGGGGCAACTTCGAGTTCGACGGCGTCGTGGAGAAGGTGAACTCCACCTTCCTGATGTTCTCGACCGACGGCACGCCCATCCGGGCCAAGGTCCAGGTCGGGCTCAAGGAGCGGAAGCGTCCGCAGCACGCCATCGCGGGTGGCGGCGGCGTCACGCTGGCTGCCGGACCCATCGTGGTGGGTGGCGGCGTGGCTGGACTCGTCGAGGGTCAGGTCAAGACCTACGAGGTCAAGGAAGGCGACACCATCGACAAGGTGGCGGCCAAGACCGGCGGTGAGAGCCGCAACATCCTCAAGGCCAACGGCGCGGATCCCATCAACCTCACCCCTGGGGAGAAGCTGGTCATCCCGATGACCGACGCCCTGGCGGACGTGCTCGAGGCGCGACGTCGCAACGAGCCGAAGCGCAACTACAAGAACAACCCTCCTCGGGATCCGTTCGACGAGTCGCGCAACCTGATCGACAACGACCCCGGGCCGTCGGCCATCGACGAGAACGCGCCCGTTGCCCTGGCCTACGACAACGAGGTCGGGGACTTCGCCAACGCCTACGTCTCCTTCGGGCCCGAGTACGAGGGCGGAGACATCGACTCCGAAGGTGCCATCGGCGAGTACGGCGCGACCGGCGCAGGGGACGGCGTGGGCAACCACGCGACGAACGGCGCGAACCCGACGGGCGAAGGCATGGGCCGCGGCGAGGCGATGACCGGCGACCGTGAGGTCGGTGCTGGCGCCATCGGCGAGTACGGCGCGACCGGCGCGGGGGATGGCGTGGGCAACCACGCGACGAACGGCGCAAACCCGACCGGCGAAGGCATGGGCCGCGGCGAGGCGATGACCGGCGACCGCGAGGTCGGCGCGGGCGCCATCGGCGAGTACGGCGCGACCGGCGCGGGCGACGGCGTGGGCAACCACGCGACGAACGGCGCGAACCCCACCGGTGAAGGCATGGGCGCCTCCAGCCCCATGGGCGGGGACCGCGAGGCCGGCGCTGACGCCGTCGGGCAGTACGGCGCCGACGGAGCCGGCGACGGAACCGGGGCTCACTCCCAGGGCGGTGCGAACCCCACGGGCGAGGGCATGGGCGCTGGACCCGGCATGTCGGGCGACCGGGAGACCGGAGCCGACGCCATCCGTGAGACCCGCGGTGCGGGTGCAGCCGAGGGGCGTGGAGACCACAGCCAGGGCGGCGCCAACCCCACCCGGGAAGGCATGGGTGCTGGTAGGGCCGGAATGGCGCAACGCCGCGGCGAGGCCGGTGGTGCCGGCGGGGCCGAGGCCGCAGCAGGTGCTGGTGAAGGCGGTCGCCGTGGTGGCCGCGCAGCGGCGGAGGCCACCAACGCGGGTGGCGACGGCGAGGGCGGGTCTCGTGGCCAGGTCGGCCGCGTCGACGTCGACACCGACAAGATGCGCGAGGACAACCAGGAGCGCGACGCACAGGGCGGAGGCCCCGGCGGTCGTCGCGGTCAGCCCCAGGCCGACGTCGACCGTGCAGAAGGCGAGCGTCCCAACGCTGGCGGTGGTCCGGGCGGAAAGAAGGCGATGGCGGCCAAGATCGCCGACCGTGCCGAGGCTCAGACGGGCGAGCGTCCCGACACCAAGGCCGAGGTGAAGCGCGCAGGCAAGGCGATGGGCCTCGGCGAGGTCATCCGCGAGGCCAAGCAGAACGCCAAGGACAACCCTGGCGGCGAGTGACGAGACAGGTGGAGCGGCGGCCCGACCGGGCTCTGGTCCACCATCCTGACTGCCTCCCCTGCATCGGGGGAGGCCAACCGGGCGGCCGGCTTCCTCGGCCCCAGTCGCCCCAACCCAGCCCAGGCGAGAGCACACCATGATTACCACTTCGGGTCAGGGCGCAGACGTCCAAAACCTCACTGCTCGCTACAACGTCGAGATCGACGGGCAGAAGTTCGAGCAGCAGCAGTCCCAGGGTCTCGAGGCGCTGACGGTGGAGGATCACGTCGACATGGTCGGTGTGGCCGAGATCACCTTCAGCTCCGCAGGCACGCGTTCGGCGCCTGGCGCAGAGCCAGATGGCCTCGGGTGGGACGGGATCAAGATCGGCTCCGAGGTCAAGGTCAAGGTCGGTTCTGGTGGTGTCGCCGACGGCTCCGGCGGGAAGACGGCAGTGGCCGGCCAGCGTGAGTACGCCTTCGTCGGCGTGATCACGGGGCTGCGACACTCGTACCTGAAGTCCCGCGACTCCATCACCATCTTGGCGATGGATCCCCTGTGCAAGCTGGCGGCGTCCCAGGCCACCCGGGTGTTCGAGGAGATGACCGACTCCGACATCGTCAACCAGGTCTTGGGGGAGGCGGGACTCGACATCGGCACCGTCGACTCCACCCCGGAGACGCGGAAGTACATCCTCCAGCGCAACGAGTCGGACTTCATGTTCCTGCGCCGTCTCGCGGCCCGCAACGGCTTCCTGCTGCAGTCCAACGACGGCAAGATCGACTTCGCGAAGGCGCAGTATTCTGCGGCCCCCGTCGAGTTCACCAAGGCGGATCTGATCTCCCTCGACTACACCTTCTCGGACCGAGGACTCCCCAAGAAGATCACCGCCTATGGGTGGGACTACCTGACGAAGGAGAAGGTCGAGGGCTCGGCATCCGCGGGCGACATCGACACGATCGGCGGTGGCGACAACGCTGTCGAGAAGACCGGCCAGATCTACCAGGGCGAGGCCTACATCTCCGACGTGTTCGTCGACAACCAGCAGATGGCCCTCGAGCTCGCCAAGTCCCAGCTCAACCGTATGGCACGAGGCTTCCTTCGCGGTCGCGCGATCATCGAGGGTTCTGCCGCAGTGACCGCAGGCTCCAAGGTGAAGTTCCAAGGAACGAAGGGCAACTTCCAGCCCGAGGGCTACGTCATCTCGGCCCGTACCCGCGTCTACGTCGGCTCCGGTGAGACCACCGAGGTCGTGTTCGTGAGCAACACCCACCCCAACGGGTAGCCGGACCCTCGCTTCGTCTCGGACCGCTCCGGTGCACGCCGGAGCGGTTTCGTCGTTTCGGGGGCCCTACCGGTCGTGCGCCCGGGCGGCGATCGCCTCCACGGCCCCACGGCCCAGGCGGGTATGGCGGCCGACCCCGATGAGCACGGTGTCCTCATCCCAGCGTGCATCTCGTCGCCGTAGGGCTTCCAAGATCCGGGCGCGGTGTGGTGCAATGCGTGCCCGGCGCTCCCCGCGAGTGCCCCTGGCGAGCAGAGGTGTGGGTGCTGAAGGACTTCCTCGGACGCGGCTGGCAGTTCCCATTCGCCTTCGATCCCTCTTCGGGGAGCGTGCAGGCCAGCGAACACGAGGACAACATCCGGCAGTGCATCACTGTGATCCTCGGCACCAAGCCGGGTGAGCGGCAGATGATGCCCACCTTCGGGTGCCGCATCCACGAGCTGATGTTCGCGCCCAACACCCGTGCCACGTCCACACTCATTGCGCACTACGTCGAGGAGGCCCTCGGCCGCTGGGAGCCTCGCATCGAGGTCACCAAGGTCGACTCCTGGCCTGACCCCGGCGGGCGCGTGCGCGTCCTGGTCCACTACAAGGTCCGCGCGACCGAGCAGGAAGATCAACTCGATCTGATGCTCGGCGGCACCTGAGCCCCCACAAGGCCGACACCTCATGCCGATCAAGCCCCCGAACCTGGACGACCGCCGCTACGACGACATCGTTCGCGAAGCCAGGACCCTGATTCCCCAGTATTGCCCGGAGTGGACCAACCTCTCCGACGCCGACCCGGGGATGACCCTCGTCCAGCTCTTCGCGTGGATGACGGAGATGACGATCTACCGGCTCAACCGCGTGCCGGACAAGACCTACGTCCACTTCCTGAACTTCATCGGTGAGGAGCGCCGGCCGGCCCAGCCCGCCACCGTCCCGCTCACCTTCTTCATCCGCAACGACAGCAAGGAGTCGGTCGAGCTGCCCTCCTACGCCCGCTGCTCCACCAAGCAGGCCGGCGGCGTCGACGCCATCCACTTCCTCACCACCGAGGCCCTCACGGTCCACCGGGCCCTCGTCGACCGGGTCGTCGCCGTGAAGGCAGGGGAGAACCCGATGGTGCGGGAGATCCCCTTCGAGCGCTCCGAGGATCTCGAGCAGGTCGCCGAGCTCGGGCGTGGCGCTGGCGTGCAGCTCTTCGAGATGGACCCGGTGGAGCACGGTCCCCACAGCTACACCCCGTACCAGTTCCTGTACCTCGCCCACGACGACTTCCGGCTCATGGACTTCGTGCCACAGCCCGACAACCCTCCGGGGCGCGTCCGACTGCGCACCGGCACCGAAGACAACCTGCCGCTGGCGTCGCTCTTCCGCTGGGAGCGCCACACGTCCTACGGCTGGCAGCCCATCGAGGCCTTCCTGGAGGAGGAGGAGGTCCTCGGCCTCCAGGAGGTCACCCTCTCCGGCCACCTGCCCGACCTCACCGAGGTGGAGAGCTTCGGCCACGTCGAGGACCCGTTCCCCATCCCCGACCAGCTCGGCGAGGAGCGGATGTGGATCCGGGGTGTCGTCGACTACGAGCGCTGGCTCGCCCACCGGATGAGCGAAGACCTCGAGATCACCTGGCGCGACGACCGCGGTGGCGAAGACCGCCTCATCTCCAACTGGGACGTCCGCCCCACCGGTCGCTACCTCGAGTTCTTCATCCAGGACATGCCGCCGGTGCGCCCCGGCTGGACCGTACGGTTCACCATGATCGACCGCAGCATGCCGGCGGGTCGGAACCAGTACTTCCCCCGCTACCGCTTCAGCTACCGCCGCGGGGAGCAGTGGGAGGAGATCCCCTCGGACCGGGTGCGCTACCAGGGCACCTCCATCATCCTCACGGGCCCGTTCAGCGAGATGGCCACCGACGGCTACAACCTCCGGGCCGAGCGGGTCGAGACGGTCTACCTCCGCGGCATGATGCCCACCCTCGAGGTCGAGTCCACCTGGCTCCGGCCCGTGGTCATCCACCTCGCCAGCGGGCCCGAGACGACCGACGCTGTGGCCATCGAGACCCACAGCCTGCCGCGCCTTCCGTTCCAGCCGGCCACCACCATGCCGCCGCTGCTGGGGATGAAGTTCTTCGTGGGCTCCGATGTCCTCGACAACCGCAGCGGCTCTCCGGTCATGCTGGAGCTGGAGATCGGCTTCGAGCTCGACGGAGAGCCCATCGAGGAGCCGACCGAGCAGTACCACATGCAGCTCACCTACCGCGCGGCAGACACCTGGCGCGTCGTCCACGACGACGATGGCAAGTACGCCAAGTTCACGTTCGCCGACCTCGACCCCGAGGGCGCCATGATGCCGGGTCGACGGAAGATCCGCATCTTCCTCGAGCCCGAGAAGTCCCTCAAGGGCCAGTACCGCTCCATTCTCTCCGGGCGCGAAACGAACTGGCTGCGTCTCGAGCTCACCCGCTCCCAGCTCTCGGTGGCCGGTCAGGATGGCGAGCTGCCGTCCCCCATCTGCATGCGGGTGTACGCCGTGCGCATGGGCGTCGATGGCGTCATGGGCAAGACCACCTACGAGCAACCCATGCCCGGTCTCAAGACGGCCACCGTCGAGCACCGCCAGCAGAACCGCCGCCTCTCCCGGGCCATCGTCCGATCGGCAGGCCGCCTGTCGGAGCATCACCCCTTCGACACCCACATCGACATCCGCGACGACACCGGCGATGACGGCGTCGCCGAGGCCAGCCACACGGCCCTGTACCTGCGACTCACCGAGCCGCTCCCCATGGGGCAGCGCCACGCCATCGCCTTCAAGTGTCGCGGGGAGACCTACCTCCCCCAGGGGGTCACGGTGAACTGGGAGCAGCTGGAGCTGGCCCAGGGGCGCTCCCGCTGGAGCCGCCTCGTCGCCGACGACGAGGAGGGGGCCTACAAGCTCCAGCGGTCCGGCACCCTGCAGTTCGCCTACGCCGACCCCGTCGACCTGGCGGACGAGGGCGTCTGGATCCGTGCGCTGCTCCGTGCGCCCGAGGGGATGGAGGTCCCCACGCTCCCGCCGGTGTCCCACATCATGATGAACACCGTCGACGGCGTGAACCTCCACGAGTTCCGTATGGAGAAGTTCAGCGGGCAGGGAATCCCCCACCAGCTCGTCCAGCTGAGGCGCAACCCGCTCTTCCTCCACGACGAGGAGGAGGGCAAGACCCCCTTCGTCCACCCCGACCGCTTCCCGGACATCCGCGTGTTCATCGAAGAAGGGGAGGGGGAACGGCGGGAGTGGCGGCGCGCGCCTGGCAACTCCTTCCTCACCACCACGAAGGACGACCGCGTCTTCGTGGTCGACGCCGTCGAGGGCACCTTGATGTTCGGCAACGGCATCCGCGGCAAGATGGTGCCGGTCGGCAACTACAACATCGCCGTCGAGGTCTACCACGTGGTCCCGGGCGACGACGGCAACGTCGGGCCCCATCGCGTGGAGATCGCCGAGGGCTTCGCCGACCTCGTCGGGGTCGGCAACTTCCTCCCCGCCAACGGGGGGCGCAACGCCGAGACCATCGAGGAGATCATCCGACGGGCACCTTCGGTCCTGACCAGCCGCGACCGGGCCGTCACCCGCCTCGACTTCGAGGTCATCGCCAAGGAGGCCAGCGGCGAGGTCGCCCGGGCAGCCTGCGACGGCCGGATGAGCGACGAAGGGGAGATCGAGGTCACCATCCTTCCCCAGCGGCGAGGGAACGAGCTCATCCCCGACCCCTTCCTCTCCACGGGCCTCAAGGAGCACGTGCAGCGCTACCTGGGCAAGCGCTGTCTCGTGAACGTGCAGCCCCGGGTGCGCCTGGCCACCTTCAGGGATGTCGACGTCTCGGTCACGCTGCGGCTGCGCCCCAACGCCAACTTCATCCTTGTGCGGGAGCATGCCCGCGACTGGGTGCGCCGCTTCCTCGACCCCTACCTGGGGGGACTGGACCACGGCGGTTGGCCGTTCAAGGGCACGCTCTACGCCCAGGACTTCGGCCGCATGGTCACCGACATCGCCGAGGTCCGTCACGTGGTGAAGGTGGAGGTCTACGAGGCCAAGCCGGGCTCGCCGGGCTGGGAGCGAGGGCAGGGGACCGACTCGCTCGTCCTCGATGCCCACGACCTGTTCGTCTGCCGCAACGTGCGCGTCGTCTCCGAGGAGGGCCTCTGATGCTCCGTACCCGCCATGACGGGGGGGCGCGATGAGGCGCCGTCGCATCTCTGGGCGCCGTGCGCGTCCGCAGCAGAACGCCCTCGTGCTCAAGCAGGAGAGCAGCGACTTTCGGTACCTGGAGGAGGTGGTCACCATCCAGTTCCCGGTGCAGGCCGCTCGCTCCTACCTGTCGCGCCAGATGGCCAACCCGGTCACCTACCGCCTCGTCGAGGCCCAGCGTGGGGAGACCCCCGGCATGGTGCGGATGGTCGAGGTGCAGCACGCCAACTCCGGCGAGCGCACCTTCGTCCTCGGCGAGCGGGTGCTCGCCAACGGGCAGCCGGCGAGCTTCTACGTCCCCGATCACCTCGTCCGCGTCGTCGCCCGGGTCGAGGGGGCCGCCGCGGAGAGCCGCAACCTCGCCAGCGCCGACCGCGTCATCCTCCATGTGCCCGTCCGCGGCTACCTGCGCTTCCTCCCCGCCATCTTCCAGGGGGAGGGACCGGTCCACAGCCGCAAGCTCCTCCGGACGCGGGCCACCGAGGTCCAGCGCTACATGGGCCGCGACATGGGGGAGATGCAGGGGGTCGACGTCGAGGTCGACGAGGACCCCATCCGTCGGTACCTCTTCCTCTTCCAGCACGTGATGACCACGGTCACCGACCGCATCGACGCCCTGGTCGACCTCACCGATCCCATGGCCTGCGACCACCGCTTCCTGCCGTGGCTCGCCAGCTGGGTCGGCTTCCAGCTCGACGAGTCCCTGCCGGTCCATCAGCAGCGGGAGCTCGTCCGTCGGGCCATCCTGCTGATGCGCACCCGGGGCACCCGGCAGGGCATCGAGGACATGGTCCGCGTCATCACCGCCGCCCCCGTGCGGGTGGAGGAGCGGCTCCGTCCCAAGCCCCTGGTCCTCGGTCAGAGCGTGCTCATCGGCGGTCGCGACGTCGTCGAGCGCTACGACCGCGGGGAGCCCACCGGCTGCCATCTCGTGGCCCCCGAGCATCGGGCCGACACCACCTACTTCACCCTTCGGTTGGAGCCGCGCGAGCGGTTCCGGAGCCGGTTTGGCGAACGCGCGGGACAGGTCCTGCGCCGCATCGTGAACGTCGTGAGCGCTGAGCGCCCGACCCACGTGATGTTCGTCATCCGCTTCGACGACCGCCGCTAGACCGTCCTGGAGCGCACCTCATGGCCTTCGAGCACACGCTGAGCCGCCTCAACCCCTTCGAGGGGCTCGCTCTCACCGCCGGCGACCTCGCCGACGAGCAGATCTACCATCGACGCACCCTCCACAGGCACTCCCTGTTCCTCCACGGCTATGGCGTGGTGCAGGGGCTGCAGGTGGAGCTGGAGCAGCGGAAGAAGAAGTACACCGCGGTCATCAAGTCCGGCTACGGCATCACCCGCAACGGCCAGGGCGTGCACCTCAAGCACGACGTCGCCGTGCCCCTCGAGGTCCCCAAGCAGGACGGCGAGTACATGCTGTGGCTCGTCCACGTGGAGCGGCCCGACACCGAGGCCATGCGCCCCGTGTTCGACACCAACGACCTGCGGGAGTGCCGCGTCCTCGAAGAGGTGGCCCCTCGGCTGCTCCCCATCGACGACGACGAGTCCGACGCCGTCGCCCTCACCCGGATCAACGTCCGCCTCGGGCGCCTCGTCCAGGTGCAGCTCCCCGTGCCCCGCGCCGGTCGCAACCACGCCCGGGCCGCCGAGTCCTACCTCAAGCCCCGGGTTCAGGAGTTCATCCGGCTCAACCGGAAGATCATCAACAACCTCTTCCGGACCGACACCCTCAAGGAGCAGTCCATCGCCCTGGTGTCGTTCATCTCCTCGCTGACGTCCGCTGAGTTCGTCCTCATCGAGGAGGGCACCAGCGACCGCGTGCTCTACCGGACCGCCGGTCGCCTCACCGCCTACTGCCACGACTTCTACAACCCGATGCCCCCCACCACCGACCGCATCGCCCAGTTCACCGAGTTCATCCGCCGCACCCACGCGGAGGTCCCCGGCGACGACCAGACCGACGAGACGTGGCTGCGGTGGTTCCAGCAGTTCGAGCGCCTGCTCCAGCCGCTGCAGCGGGTCAACGACGAGCTCGAGAAGACCGTCGAGGCCATGCGCTGATCCAGCTGACCCAGCCACGAGGGGGCCGCCCCCTCCGGCACTCCTACGAACCCTGCTACCCTGAACACCATGGGCGCAGCGCTTCCGTTCCCCATCCTCGTCAGCGTGATTGGCGTCGGCATCCCGGTGTTGCTGCTCTTCGTGCACCTCAACGGCGGCAGCCAGCACCGGCCCCTCGACGAGGCCATGGTGCGAGGGCTCCTGGCCGACGAAGATCCGGCCGCAGAGCTGGACCTCCTCCACGTCGACCCGAGGGGCCACCACGCGCTGCTCCGATGCGTCGATGGCCGTCGCTTCGTCGCGTGGTCGATGGAGTCCAGCGGTGCCCTGAGGCCGCTTCCTCCGGCGGGCATCACCCTGGAGGGCGAGGACCTCGTGGTGCGCCTCGGAGACCCGGGCTGGCCGGCCCGACGGGTCCACCTCCCGGCCCACCAGCGGACCACCTGGCTCGCGGAGGCCGGGCATGCCGCCTGAGTACCCGGACGTCGTCAGCTTCGCCGTGCCCGTGTTCGTGGCCACCATGCTCCTCGAGCTCGGCTACGGGCGACTCAGCGGCAGGGTCCGCTTCGACACGCGCGACACCGCCGCCAGCCTCGCCATGGGCGTCGGCAACCTCGTCATCGGCGTGCTCTTCGGCTTCCTCTCCTTCGGCGTGCTGATGGCGCTCTACGAGTGGCGACGGACGACATGGGGCTTCGGACCCCTCGCGGTCTTCGCCGCCTTCGTCATCGACGACCTCCGCTACTACGTCTACCACCGTCTGGCCCACGAGAGCCGCTGGCTGTGGTGGGGACACGTCACCCACCACTCCTCCCAGCACTACAACCTGTCGACGGCCCTCAGGCAGTCCTGGGCCGGCCCCTTCGACCTGGCCTTCCTGCTGCGGGCCCCGCTGGTGGTGCTCCTGGGCATCCACCCCGTCGTGCTGGCCTTCGTCGGCGGGGCCAACCTCGTCTACCAGTACTGGATCCACACCGAGTCCATCCGCCGGCTCCCGGCGCCCATCGAGTGGGTGATGAACACCCCCAGCCACCACCGGGTCCACCACGGTCGGAACCCCCGCTACCTCGACGCCAACTACGCAGGTGTGTTCATCGTCTGGGACCGACTCTTCGGCACCTTCGTGCCGGAGGACGACGCCGAGCCGGTGCGCTACGGCCTGGTCAAGAACCTCGCCACCTACAACCCCATCCGCATCGCGACCCACGAGCTCGTCGCCCTCGTGAAGGACGCCCTGAGGCCCGGGCTGACCCTCGGCCAGCGGCTTCGCTACGTCGTCGATCGGCCCGGCTACAGCCACGACGGCTCCCGGCAGACGGCCCCGATGATCAAGGCGGCCTGGGCGGCGCGTCGAGGCGCTCCCACGGAGCCCCCCCACCCGACAACCGGCGTGTGAGCTCAGCCGTCGGTCGTCCCGGCGGGGCACGGTTCCTGCCGGGGAGACGGCCAGGAGGGCAGCTCCACCCGCTGGCCGTCCCACACCGGTCGGCGAAGTACCTTCCCCAGAGGAAGCGACGCCACCTCGCGTCGGGACGCACCGAGCCCGAGAGCCAGCACGCGGTCGAGGCGAGCGGACACGCCGGGCTGCACCCGCAGGACGAGGTCCCGGACGGGTCGACGGCCAACGACGACAAGCCCGGTGCCGCCGACGGCCTCTCGCGCCAGGGCCGACAGGGCCTCGGCGTCGTTGCTCTCGAGCACGGCCCGTCGAGCGGGGTCGATGCTGCGGACCGGCGTGCGCTCGTGGAGGGGCCACTTGGCCGTCCGCGAGCAGCCCGCGCAGGTGAACAGCAGCCAGGCGTCGAGGCGCTTGCCGTTGGCGTTGAGCCGGGCCTTGCCTGCGAAGGGGTGGGGGAGGGTGCGGTCGCAGCGGGGACAGCGACGGGTCCACGCACAGGTGTCGAGGGACACCGTCCAGGAAACGGTAGACATGACGATCTCGCTGGGCCCGACGGGGGGCCCGAGGCGCGAGACCTCGACATGTGAGCGCTTGGCGACCTGCGGGCCCCGCGCACGTGAACCTCACGGCGCGCCACGGGGCGGTCGGAGGCGAGCACACCGCCGGTCGTCGGCGGTGAACGTGGGGGGGATGGCAGGTGCTAGGAGGGCGTCATCCCGAGGGCATAGCCCGTTGGACCGCGGGTGGAGTGGTACCCTCGGGGCGACAGGGGGGTTCCATGTACGACCGACGCCCCGCCATCATCGGCGGCTGGCTGCTGCTCGCTGCCTGCAGTGGCGGTGACCCGAACGGCCCGAAGGGCTCGGAGCCGTCCACGACGGATCCGAGCACGGGCGATCCCACCACGGAGCCGACCTCGGATCCCACCGACGGCGACGACTGCCTGACCGACGCGGAGCAGTTCGCCCGCGACGTCTCGCCTCTCCTGCAGTCCGACTGTGTGGCGTGCCACCAGGCGGGGTCGGTGGCGGAGAGCACCCGCAATGTGCTTCTGCCGGACACCGAGGCGGGCCACCTCGACCACAACTTCGACGTGCTCGTCCCGCTCGCCCTCGAGACGGCCGACGACCTTCCGCTCGTGGTCGCCAAGGCCCTCGGCGAGGCTGGCCATGGGGGCGGCTCGCGGCTGGTGCTGTCGGATCCGGGCATCGCGGCGCTCCAGGCCTTCGCTGCGCGCGCCGCGGATCCCGGTGGCTGCGAAGACCCGGTCGAGGACCCCCTCGATCTCGAGGTCCCGGCCAGCCCGATCCGGCGTCTCACCCCGTCCCAGCTCCAGAACACCTACCGGGACCTGTTTCCCGGAGTCTCCGTCGACGGCCTCGTCGCCATGCAGGCCGACCCCCTCGTGCACGGCTTCGACAACAACGCCGAGACCCAGGCGGCCACGGCCCTTCAGGTGGGCCAGATCCACGACGCAGCCTTCGCTGTCGCCGAGGCCGCGATGGCCGACACCAGCCCCTGGCTTCCCTGCGACGTGGCCGACAGCCCCTGCGTCCAGGGATTCCTCGAAGACTTCGGCGGGCGCGCCTTCCGTCGTCCGCTGACCGCCGACGAGACCGACGCCACCGTCGCCTTCTACGACGAGATGCTCCTGGAGGATGGCGACCCCGTGGCTGCCCTGCAGCTCACCCTCCAGGTCTTCCTCGAGAGCCCGAGCCTTCTCTACCTCGTGGAGTTCGGCGCCTCGGACGTCGCCACCCAGGGCGACCGCGTCCCCCTCACCGATCACGAGCTCGCCTCGCGGCTGTCCTACTTCCTGTGGAACACCATGCCAGACGACGCGCTGTTCGACGCGGCGGCTGCTGGGGAGCTCGCCACCCCGGCCGGCGTCGAGGCCCAGGCGTGGCGCATGCTGGAGGATCCGAAGGCCGAGGAGGCCATCGCCAACTTCCACCGCCTGTGGCTGGAGCTCGAGGAGATCGAGCACATCGACCCCGACCCCGCCACCTACCCGCTGTGGGACCCGAGCTACGCCGCCCTGCTCCGCCTGGAGGCCGACGACCTCGTCCAGCACAGTGCCTTCGGCCCCGAGCCCACCCTCGCCACCCTGTTGCTCTCGAGGCGC